>Ga0256405_10008394_pt1 | contig 14845 bp, 9 predicted proteins | sample RumenRJG_02DNA_FD_189096 | JGI IMG/M metagenome (GOLD analysis project Ga0256405, IMG submission 189096) | Bovine rumen microbial communities from Lethbridge, Alberta, Canada - RJG_02 | ecosystem: Host-associated > Mammals > Digestive system > Stomach > Rumen | place: Canada: Alberta | collected... | reverse complement strand
CATTGCCGAAGCCCCACTCCTGATCTGTATAGGTGTTCAGCGAGTAATGGATGAATGCGTACATCTCCATGTCCTGCCAGCGCAACTGGTTCTCGCTGGGCACCGGGCGCTGCGCCTGCATCACCATCGCCAGGAGGAGGGCGCAGAGATACGTAGATATGAATCTTTTCTTGATCATCGGTCTAAAGTTTAAAATGGCTTTCTCTGTATTGTAGTGGCGTCATGCCTAAATTCATTTTCAAGGCTTCTAGCATATTCAGATACAAAAGAACACATAATTTTTCAATTGCACAAATATTTCCTATTATTTTTCCCTAAAATTCCATAAAGTACCTACCCGATGTCGATATAATCCTATAAATGGCGGAAAATGCATGATGAGAGAAGTAAAAAAAGGTTATAATCATTAGTGTCCCGTTAAAATGGGACACTAATGGGCATATCTGATTTCATCAAGGAACGAGTTTATGCTCTCGATGATGCGGTGTATTGGTGGAATGAGTATGGTGTGTAGTTTCCTGAGACACCTTCCTCTCTCAATCCCTTATGTACAAAGGGTTTGTTGAGAATTAAAGGAGGTGTCGCCTATTTTAGAAAACCTCACAGAAAAGCAAATAATTCCAAAGATATTTTCTTGTTTCATATAAAATTTGTACCTTTGCCTTTGCATTGTGTCTGTCGCCCATGTTGTAGTGACATACGAGTGACATAAAAGGATGCGGTGCAAGAACTTATTGGCAAAGTTGATAGTATCAACTATCTGAAGAGGTTCTGGCTACAAAGTCGTGGAAAACTTTAGAAACGAGCCTCGGAGGAAGTTAGGTACGCCGTAATAGGCGTACCCTTTCTTCGTATTTCGTTTCGAGCTAATTTCCACGACAGCTGTAGCAGAGATACATAGAGGAATAGGGTACGTTCTTTTTTGCCTATTACGGAACTTAAGACGATGAATAATAGTAAAGTTAAGAAATATACATTTTCTGGACATGAGTCATTCCCATGTAAGTCACTTTGGCTCAAGAAGGGTTATGATTTCATGATTGCCGGTAATAATTTTAATAGCCCTGAAGCAGTAATTGGTTTAGGTGTGGGTAAGAATATGGTTGCTTCTATCCGTTTTTGGTTAAAGGCTTTTGAAATTACTGAGAATGATGAAATAACGTGGCTTGGAAATTATCTCTTCGATGAAGAAAAAGGTAAAGACAAATATCTCGAAGACATTGCCACCCTGTGGCTGCTACATTTCAATCTTGTATTCTCTGAAGAGGCGTCATTATACAATATGTTTTTCTGCGGAGTTCAGAAAGAACGTACCCATTTTGAGCGAGAGCAAGTATTGACATACGTAAAGCTAAAGATGGTAGAAGCAGGGAAAATGACACTTTTTAATGTGAACACGGTGAAGAAAGATATTGGTGTATTGTTGCAAAACTATACGCTACCTCGCAAACCGCAATCCAATGAAGATTTCTCTTCTCTGCTGATTGACTTAGATTTGATTCGTCAAAGTTCTGAAGGAAAAGGCTACTATTTCAATGTAGATGGCAAGCGCAAGGTGACCAAGGAGATTTTCCTTTATGGTTTACTAAAACTAAAGGAACAGGAAGGTGATAATACCATATCTTTTGATACCATTCAGGAACGAGTCGGACTCGTCTTCTGTATGCAGGACTATGAAACTATTGAAATGCTGAAGTTGTTAGAAAGTGAATATGGACAATATTTCACTTATAGCGATATAGCTGGTATAAAGCAGGTACAGTTCACAAAGGAATTAGACGCACTACAGGTTTTAGACAATTATTATGGCAAAGACATTTAGTTTATCCGCAAATATAGAGAACGGCTTTGCCGAAGGGATGCAATACCTGGTAACGCCTAATGCCCAGAATGCTATTCACAACATTGTGAATGATTTCCGTTCTGGCATTCACTCTTTTACGATTATTGGTTCGTACGGAACAGGAAAATCAAGTTTCTTGTTGGCATTGGAGGCTGACTTGAAACAAACTGGGAAACAGAAGTATTTACTGGATGCAAAGAATCTCTCTGCTGCCAAATCATTTGAGATTATGAACATCGTGGGCGACTATGCAGAGATGTCCACACTATTGAGTAAAGCCTTAAATGTAGAGGGTAACAATACGAGTATATTGGACAGTTTGAAAAACTACTATACTCAATGTCAGAAGAAAGGTAAGTTCCTGCTCATAGTGGTTGATGAATTTGGAAAAGTGTTGGAACATGCAGCTAAAAATAATCCTGAAAAGGAGTTGTATTTTTTGCAGAAACTTTCTGAGTTAGTTAATGTCCCCACTCGACAGATAATGCTTCTCACGACTTTGCATCAGAACTTTGGCGCTTATGCCAAAGGATTGACAGAGGAACAAGCTAACGAATGGACGAAGGTGAAGGGACGTTTCAAGGAAATCACTTTTGTAGAGCCTGTTGAACAATTACTTTATTTGGCCTCTGCTCAATTAAAAGAAGAGCGAAAGGCATACAAAACTGAGAATATAAAGCCCCTATATGAATTGGCTAAAGAAACAAGATATGTATCCAAAGACTTCCCGTTGGAGATAGCTGAACAACTGTATCCGCTAGACCTCTTTTCAGCCTATACCATCACAACAGCCATTCAGCGCTATGGGCAAAACGAGCGTTCACTCTTCACATTCTTGGCAGCAAAAGGAAGTAACTCTATTTCCGAATTCGAGCCGTCTGAACGAATGACTTACAATCTTCAGAAGGTGTATGACTACGTGCTTTATAATTTCTATTCCTATCTGAAAGATGCCAATGCCGACTCTATGAGTTGGAGTACTATTCAGGTGTCTATTGAACGTGTAGAGGGCCAGGACTGGAGTGATAACGAGGAGATGCTTCTGGCTGAGAAACTTGTAAAAGTAATTGGAATGCTGAACCTTTTTGGTACAGCAGGTTTCAAGCTGACAGAAAGAAATCTCACAGACTATGCTCGTGAGGCGATGGGTATAGATAATGCCAAGGAGATTATTCAAAAACTAACAGCAAAGAAAATCATTCGCTATGCAGCCTATAAAGAACGCTTGATGCTGTTTGAAGGAACAGACGTCGATCTGGAAGCAGAGATTCGTGAAGCAGGAATGATGGTGTCACGCCCAGTAACTTTTGTGGATGAATTGAATGTATTTTTCAATCGCAGAATATCTCCAGTAAAAGCTCACTTCTATCAGAAGGGTACTCCTCGATTCTTTGATTATATGATTCGCGAAGAGCCTATTGATGTGGTGCCTACTGGTGATACTGATGGTTACATTGAGCTATTATTCTCGACCCAAAAGAAAGCGTTGGAGGAAATCAAGAAATTCAGTGCAGAAACTGACCATGCATTGATATTTGCATTCTTCACCAATACAGAGGACATCATTGATCATCTTTACAACATTAAAAAATATTTGTATCTGTTAGAGCGTGTGCTTGATAAAAACGACAGGGTGGCTGTGACAGAAATACAGAAGTTGAAAGAGTATGAAGAAACCCTGCTGAATAAGGCAATCAGTGACAATTTGTTCTCGTATAAAAATAGAGTTATCTGGGTGTTTGGTGGAAAGCAGCAAAAGGTCGAATCTCATCGTGATTTCAATCAGTTGCTGTCTCAAGTATGCGATAAAGTATATTGCAAGACCCCAGTGATGGTTAACGAATTGTTTAATAGACATAAACTTAGTGGTACAATAACAGCAGCTCGCAAGAGTTACCTTACCTATCTCACGGAGCATTATTCAGAAGAAGGAATGGGCTTCCCTGAAGATAAGTTCCCACCAGAAAAAACAATTTATGCTTCGTTGCTTTTGAATACAGGTCTTCATCAGAATGGTGACTTCAATGACAAGCCAACAAACAAAGGCTTTATGCCTCTATGGGATGCTTGTGAAGAGTTCTTACAAAGTTCAGAAAATAAAGCCCGAAAGATTTCAGAGTTGATAAAAATATTATCTGTCCAGCCTTATAAGTTGAAGCAAGGATTCCTTGAATTTTGGATACCTACCTATCTTTTCATCAAGCGTCAGGATTTTGCTCTCTATGATGCTTCTAAAGGTGCCTTCATGCCCAATGTCAATATGGAGTTCTTTGACCTGCTCCAAAAGCATCCATCCGACTTTGAAATCAAGAAGTTTGCTGTTGATGGTGTAAAACTTGGGTTCTTTAATCAATATCGTCGTTTTATCAATCTTGGCGAAGAGTTTAATATCACCAATTCTAGTTTCATAGAAACCATCAAGCCATTTCTTAGCTTCTATGTTCGTTTGGATGAATACACTAAGCATACCCGTAAGTTCGACCATGAGTCAACAATGAGGTTTCGCGATGTGTTGGCAAAGGCAAAAGATCCAGAGAAGGCTTTCTTCGAGGACTTGCCAGAAGCTCTTGGCTTTACACAAGAGAAATTGAAGCAGGAAGAGTTTATAAACGAATATGGCAAGATCATTCAGAGGGCTATTAGGGAACTGCGTTCATGCTATTCAAAATTGATTGATCGTATTGAGTCAAGACTGGTTGAAGAATTTGGCTTGGAAAGTTATGATTATTCAGAATATGTCACCGAAGTGCGTAGTAGGTTGGCTCATGTGAAATCTTATCTTCTGACAGATAAACAACGTGAGTTCTATCACCACGTGATGACAGAATATGATAATCGCACTCAATGGTATCAGTCTATCTGCTATACTATACTCGAACAGCGACTTGATACGCTGAAAGACGAACAAGAGGATAAACTGGTTGATGATTTGGTTTATCTGTTCAGAGAGTGTGAGAAGTATGCTGACATTTCACAGAAAGTAAATGATTCAGAGAAGAATGAGGCATATTCATTTGATATGGTAACCAATAAGGGAACTAATGTAAGGACACAAACATACATACTTCCAGAGAAAGACAAACATAAAGCAGAAGACTTGGAAAAGAAGATCAGTAAATTGCTCTCTGGTGATACTAACATTGATGTTTGTACCTTGTTGTCAATCCTTAACAAGAAAATGAAGAAATGACGAAGATTAGACATATATTAGGCATATCAGGAGGCAAAGACAGTGCCGCCCTCGCCATCTATCTAAAACAGACGTACCCATCGCTGAAGATTGAGTACTATAATTCAGATACAGGTTGCGAACTGGCTGAAACGGAGACACTCATCAATCGCCTTGAAGCCTATTTGGGAAAGATAGAACGACTTCGTGCCGCAGAGGGTAGTCCAGAGCCAACGCCATTCCACCATTTTTTGAAAGCGATGGGAGGATTTTTGCCTTCTCCTCAGGCTCGCTGGTGCACCAAAAAGATGAAACTTGACAAGTTTGAGGAATATGTGGGTGATGACTACGCTGTGTCATACGTAGGTATTCGTGGTGATGAAGACAGAGACGGCTATATTTCCTCTAAACCTAATATTCAGGCAGTTTTCCCCTTCCGCAAGAACATCTGGAGCATTGATGTCATCAACAAGTTTCTGCACAAGGAGAACTTAGATCAGATAGTTGACATTTTTGAACGACTTTGCCCAGAAGGATTCCTTCGTGAAGAAATCCTTGAAACGGTGAAGAAACCTATCACTAAGCAGTTCTACTATTCCAAAAAGATGAATACGCTGTTGGATTACGATGTCAAGTTGTTCAATCATGCAGTATTTGAATTCTTGAAAACTACTGATTATCCTGTAGGTAAGTTAGAATCATTCCCACTACTTGACAATACAGATGTGTTGGTAAAGGACGATATCTTTCGCTTGCTTAGAGAAAGTGGAGTTGGAGTACCTGCTTATTACGAAGAAATACCTTTTGAGGTAGATGGCGAGACAGGCACTTATTGCCGTAGTCGCTCAGGTTGCTATTTTTGCTTCTTCCAGCAGAAAATAGAATGGATATGGCTCTACGAGCAACATCCTGACCTTTTCAAGAAAGCTATGGAGTTTGAGAAAGATGGCTATACATGGAATCAGAATGAGAGCCTTGCCGACTTGATAAAACCTGAGCGAATAAGACAGATAAAACTCGACATCATCCGTCGGCAGAAAGAGAATCGAGAAAAGAATAAAGGAACCACGCTGGTGGATATCCTTGGCGATGATATTATGTGTACGAACTGCTTTATATAAGATAAGATTATGCTGTACGAGGTAGATTGGGCAGAGGACGGAACCTACAGACCTGGGGAGTATAACTCGCCAGAGAAGTTCTTCAACGATTGTTTGGAGAACAGCAGGGAGTTTGACCTGCAACTGGGCTATTTCAGTTCAGCGACTATCAGCATATTGGCTGATGGTTTCGCATCCTTTATCTCTAATGGAGGCAGGATGAGGCTCGTCATCAATCACATCGTATCAGAAGAAGACAAAGAAGCCATTAGCAAAGGACTGCATGGAGGAGTAATTGACTGCTTTGACCTGACAAACTTTGAGACCTTGCGCCAAACGTTTGATGAATACCAGCAGCAGTTCTTTGAGTGTCTTGCTTTCCTCATCTACGATAAACGTATCGACATTCGTATCATCAAGCCTCGCAACAAGAAAGGCATATCCCATACTAAGTCAGGCCAGTTCCGTGATGGAGATAGTGTAACTTCGTTTACAGGTTCTGCCAACTTTACCATCAGCGGACTGTTCAATAACCTTGAAGAAATCAAGATAGACCGCAGCGATTCTGTTGACAAGATGGTGCAAAACCGTATTGCCAGTCAGCGCGAAGAGTTTGACTCCATCATGAAGGGCAAGAAACGGAATATCGAGTATCTGTCACCCGAAAAGCTTATTTCTGCCATCCAGTCGAACTTTGGAGATAAGGATATAGAAGAGTTGCTTGACGTAGAAAAGAAACTGCGGAAGATAAAAGCAGAAAAGGCCATCAAAGAAAGGCAGGAACAATTAGATGCTGTATGCGAAGATTTGACAATAGAGCCGCAATTCCCTTATCCATCCGGCCCCCGAGAATACCAAAAGACAGCCTTCGAGAATTGGAAGAACAATGGACAGAAGGGATTATTCGCTATGGCAACAGGTACTGGTAAAACCATAACGTCGCTCAACTGTCTGTTAGAGATATACAAACGGAAGGGATATTACAAGGCCATTATCCTTGTGCCAACAATCACTCTTGTAAACCAGTGGGAACAAGAATGTCGAAAGTTTAACTTCAGCAACATCATCAAGGTTTATTCAAAGAATCTTACTTGGCGCGATGAGGTAGAACGAGTAGCCTTTAACGAGAAGTACAAGACGGATAAAGAGCCTGAGGTATCTTATATCATCATATCCACATACGCCTCCTATTCCAGGGAAAAGGTGTTTAGAGTGTTGAATGGCTTTGACCGCAGGCGATTGCTTATGATTGCAGATGAGTGTCATAACATGGGCTCTGGCTCTTTGGTAAAGCGACTCAAGGAGATTCCCTATCTGCGCAGAATCGGATTATCAGCAACTCCAGAAAGGCAGTTTGATGACGAAGGCAACCAGAAACTGAAGAAGTTCTTTGGCTCTGAAGAGCATTATACATACGAATACAGTATGGAGGAAGCCATTCAGAAAGGTGTTCTCTGCAAGTATATGTACTATCCCCATTTGGTGCGTCTGACTCCAGACGAGATGGACGCATACGTGGAACTGTCGGAGCGGATAGCCAAATACTTCAATTACGACAAGGAGAAGTTCGACCACATCGACGAGAAGTTGAAAATGATGTTGTTGGCTCGCAAACGCATTGTACACAAAGCAGAGAATAAAGTTGAGGTCTTCCGTTCAATCATCGAGAAGCGATTCCAAGAAAAGGGCAACCTGAAGTACTCGTTGATCTATGTGCCAGAAGGCAACAAACCTGACTATATTGGAGGTGGCGATGATTTTGATATAACGGAAGATGTTGGTGATGATAACGACATGGAACACCTGATAAACCTCTATACAAAGGTTGTAACAGAGGTGGATGACCACGTGACGGTTAGAAAGTTCGTCTCTGGTCAGCAAGACCGAGAAGAAATATTGCACGACTTTGCCACAGGCAGGCTACATGTACTCACTTCGATGAAGTGTCTTGACGAAGGTGTTGACGTGCCACGTAGTGAGTTGGCCATCTTCTGTGCCAGCACAGGTAATCCTCGCCAATTTATACAGCGACGCGGACGTGTGCTTAGAACCCATCCAGACAAAAAGATGGCTGAACTGCATGACCTTGTAGTAGTGCCAGAGGTAAATCCTTATAGCGATAGCTACAGGATGGAGCAGTCGCTATTGAGAGGAGAGTTGATGCGAGTCATCAATTTCTCTCAACTATCCGAGAATCCTTCCTACTCAGAGCTGGAACTGAGGGAGGTACTCGATCATTACGGACTGAATCTAACTAAAAACGATCATACATTATGACAAACAAAGAAAGAATGCTACACATGGTTCTTGATGACAAGAAACTGCAAGAACTTTACGACTATGACAAGTCGGAGTATGAGGATTTATACACGGCAATGAACTCTGATAACGTGGTTGTGGCTGCGGTGGCTCGCATCATCAAGAACTTGGATGGTTCTACTGATGAGAGTGTCCAGAAAAAAGTGTATATGACTGTGTTTAACTATATCAACGACAACTATCTTCTATGATTATACAAAAGATTGAGATACAGAATTTCAGAAGTTATTACAGAGAGAACTCATTTGAGCTCATAAATGGCTTGAATCTGATAATCGGTTCAAATGGTGATGGAAAGACCACTTTCTATGAGGCCCTTGAATGGTTGTTCCGTACAGACGGAACCAACAAAATGGACACGAAGTATATCTCTAAGAAAAGGAGTGAAGAGTTAATGCCTAACAATTCTGATGATGTGCGTGTGGCGATGACTTATGAGCACAAAGGCAGGACGAAGGTACTAGAAAAGATGTTCCATTTCACAAAATCCTTTGATGGTGAAGTGACAACGTCCAACTACACATTTTCATTAATAGAAGGTAATGGTATAGAGCGAATCGTTAAAGACGGTGTTGCTTTTGACAAAGACATTCCTTCTGAAATGCGAAAGTTCATCATGTTCAAGGGAGAACAGGATTTGAATATTCTCGAAAAATCAAACTCCTTGAAACAACTTGTTGACGAGTTTAGCGAGGTCCAGAATTTTGAAGCGTATTTCTCTTTTATGGAATATGCCACAAAGAATGCAGAGCAAGCAAGAGACAATGCCCAAAAACTAGATAAAAAGAATGCTGATAAGATAAAAGGGCTAAAGAAAACCATAGAACAGGAGAAAGGTTTGTTATCTGACATAGATCGTGAAATACATATCAAGGAGGGGGAAGCGGAAAACTTTGAAGGACTACTGAAAAATATCGAGCAAAGCAATGAGGCTTCGAAATTACTCAAATCAGTAAATCAGCGAATAGAAAGGCTAAGCCAGAGACGTTCAGAAACCGCAGGCCGCATTAAGGAAAATTACACTATCAATCTACTTGATGACATGTGGATCCTTTTGGGTTTTGTTGATACTGCTGAAGAATATTCCGCATTAGTAAATGGCCTAATGAACGAACGCAAGAAGCAAGAAGACCAATATCTCATTACTGCGGGGGTAGAGAAAGCCATAAAAGAAGCTGAAAGAGGATTTACCGCTTTGCCTGCTCATATACCAGGTAGGAAGATCATGGAAGATATGCTCAATGAAGAGGTTTGTAAATTTTGTGGAAGAAAGGCAGAAAAGGGTACTGATGCGTGGAACTACATGTACGAGCGGCTGCAAGAGTATAAAGCATCACTAGAAGGAAAGGCTGACGAGGGCATTGAACCGCTTTATAAAAACAACTACATTGACGAGTTGCAGAAGCGGGATACCACTTTGAATGACAATCTTTCTGATATAGCCAAAATGAGACGGAAAATCCAAGATGCTATAGCCTTCAATAATCGATTGCACGACGATATTAAAAAGATTGATGCCAATCTCAACACAGAGTTTGAACAAAAGAAACGGATTCTGGCTCAGGCTGACGGGTTAACTGAAGAACAACTATTAGCCAACTATGACAACATCTCAGGCTGGATGGATAATAAGAAAAAGGCAGAAGGCAGAATAGATATTCTAAAACGTCAAAGAGAGCAGCATAGAGCCATTCTCGAAGAAGCAGAATTGTCACTAAGTAAGACTTCTGAAGGCACAGCAGCAGAGATGTATGCTAAAACTGCTCTGGTTATTCAGCAAATCTCTAATGCGTTTAAGAATGCAAAAGAGGAAAACAAAAGGAGATTGCTTGATGCTATAGAAGAGAAGTCGAATCTGTTCTTGGCTAAGTTGAACACTAATGACTTTAAGGGTACAATACGAATTATAGAAAAGCAAAACGGACAGGGAGAAGCATTCTTGATGAATAACGACAGTGTTAGAATCTTTAACCCTAATACCGCATTAAAGACAACATATTTGATGTCTATCTTGTTTGCTATAGGTAATTTGTCTGCTGAAAGAGATGAGACAGAACTGCCTTTACTTTTTGATGCACCAACATCATCATTTACCGATACCAAGGAAAATGAATTCTTTAGGGTTATCAGTGGACTCAAAAAGCAAGTGATAATTGTAACAAAGAGCTTCTTACGTGACGGAAATAATGGAGAAGCAATTCTCGACCACTCAAGAATTGAGAATATAGAAGGTCGTATATTCCGCATTGAGAAAAAACGTCCATTCGATGATAAGAAACTTGGGACTATTCAAACAATGATTACAAGAGTAAAATAGACTATGGCAGAGAATTATAAAGACATAGAAGAACTCGTAAAGAAAGACGAGAAACTAATTGACCTTTGGGGGCGTAGGAATCCAAGGTTTGAGAAACGTTATGAACAGAGTGTAATAAGGGTGATATCCGACTATGGCGTTGGTGCTTCTGTTAATACGGGGGCTAAAGGTAAAATTCTTGGTGCGGGTTATGAACCATATATCATGGCATTCTTCATTGGACTGTATGCCAATAAAAGGATACCCCTTTCTGAAGATGCCAACGAACTGAAAGGATTGGGACAGCCATTGCAGTATTGGGGAAATTTGGACTCCAAGAAATTTCGTAAAGCATACCCGAATCTGCGTTCCTATATCTTCATTGCTTTGGTTGCAAAAACAAAAATAGACTGGATTGCTCTTGACAAAGGTTTAATTGATCCAGGAACAGTAGTAACTGCACTAGTTAATACAATGGAAGAATATGCTAATTATGGTTTCTCCATCATGGAAGAAAAGCTAAATGAAGATAAAGGCTACTTCTTCTCCAATAGAGCCTTCCTTGACATGTTTTTACAATTAACTGAAAGACAAAGTTCAGAAGAAGAAATTGATACGCCAGAAGACTTATAAACATAAGGATATGGATTATACAGAAGCATTTAAGAATCTGAGGACAAACAATAAGTGGGGGCGCAAATCGCCACACAAGGCTGTCTTGATGCTGACAGTCATTGAGATGTTTGAACAGAATATACTGACAGACAACGAAATTTATTATGATGACAAGTTGAAGTCGATGTTCTTGAAGGTTTGGAATAGGGTTTTGCCAAGTGAACCTCTATTTCATCCGGATGCTTATTTACCCTTCTGGTATCTGCAAAACGATAGTTTCTGGCATATTGTCCCCGTAAGGGGCAAAGAGGATATCCTTGCCCTTATGAGGGACAATAATGTAAAACCATCGGAAGCGAAACTATATGATTCTGTGAAATGTGCAGAACTTGACGAGGATTTATATTTTTTGATGACATTGTCTTCAGGGCGGTCATCGCTTAAACGAGTCTTGTTGGAAACATACACATCACTATCTGAGGTCCAGATAGATAGGCTTTCTGAGAGCATGGATAACACCATTGACTATTCTACAACAGCTCTATCGGAGTATGAAAAGATTCTTTCTCATGGGAAAGATGGTAAGGTGGCTGAAACATTTGATACAGACAAAGAACTCGTTAGTCAATTCCAAAAGTATAATGAAGATGTACAGATTGAGTTGAATCTGCAATATTACTCCTATCTAAAAAAACATCGGAACGAGAGGGATGTTTTTAAAGAAATGTTTCCATCGGTTTATGATTTGTTCGACAAGATAATCAATCACCCAATAAAACAAGATGAAATATCGCCATCATTTGCATTTGACTACGAGAATTTCCTATCTGATCTAAAGATTTCATTAATGAGTGAGGATGGAGCTTTAGAGTTGATAGACAAGATTGGCGAGGCTGTAGAATTGTTGCATGGGAATTATCAAGAGAAAGAAGATAATACAATAAAAAACCAGCCAAAGGTTCTTGAGGAAAAAAGAACTGAACCCGAAAGGTTAGAAGAACCCAAAGAGACGAGTGGTGATTTTCCAAATACTTTTATATCAGAAGATCTCTATGCTACAGAGAATCGTAAGGGCAAACCGTGGACAGAAAATGAAGAGGAATTGATTGCTTTGTATTTCAAACAAGGCAAGGATACCGCGGCAATAGCAAATGTTGTGGGACGAACAGAGATTGCTATCAAATCGCGCCTAGGTATGATGGGACTGATAGACTATACCTACGGGCAAGATGATATCCATACTGCGTCTGATGTAATTTTTAGCTCAATCCAGAAAGCCAATCGAAATACTATTAACCTTGATGATTTTACCATCGAGAACTCATTTCTGAGATGTGCTCTTAAAAATAAAAGAGGCGACAAGGTGTTTTCTGCTGAAGGAAAACTGAAACGTATCGGAGAAAAGCTTTATAGGCTTAATCTGAAGGACGAATGTTTTACCATTAAGGACATGCAGTATGATGGTAGTGTGTGGATGAGGGGGGAGAAAAAGATTGTGGCATATCCTGGATCTGCTCTCTATGATATAATGGCAGGTGATAATAGGTATGAAAGATTGGTCGAAGATATTATAGATACTCCTTCTTTCTTTGAGTGCAGGATACAGGTTAGTGGTAGGTGGTATGATAATAAAGGAGAGGAGCTAATCGATGGAAAAGACCAAAGAACTAACACGACTATAAAACCTTCATTTGATGATATAGCCACATTCGTCCCAAAGGGAAAACTGAGGTGTATAGGCGAAGTTGTAGAGGAATCATACGACTTTCTTCTGACTATGTCTGTTGTGGAATTTATGCAGTTTACTCCACAGCCTACCATCATCACATTTGATCGGTTGGCCTGTATGATGATTGCTGTGGCATGGGAGATTCTCGGTAATAACGGAGAGATGAAAGAAAAAGAAGAAGGATTATGTGAATGTATTCAATTCCTCATGGACGAATCGAAGGAAGGAATGAGCGAGGAACTTACGTGGGGTTCTACAAGAAAAGAAGTGTTCAATGCTATTAAAGATTATCCTATGGCTGGTGTATTTGAGGACACAGTTGACATTTTGATAGAGGATGCTCCATATAATGTGCTCAAAGCATGGTTAAAGGTAGATGAAAAAATAGATATTGAGGGGGAGTCAAATTCTCCTTCTTCAACTTGTCTCTATGGTATACACCCAATGAAGCGCAACCCGTATATCGAAGTGAAGAAGGGGTGGATGCGCTATCTGTATAAAGAACATGATAGCTTGATGAACTATTTCAAAGAACAATATCTTGATTATTTGGAATCTTGTTAATGAGTTTTTATATTTTTTTGTAACTTTGCGCCTAACTAAAGGCGTAAAGTTATGAATAGGGTTATACAATTCTTCAGCTACGAGCAGTGCTATCAGCACTACACAAAGCGGATCATGAATATCAGACAGGCAAAGATTCATGGTGAAACCATTGTGGCGAAGCCTGTGCTGTTGGTGGCTATCATTGATGGCATAGAGGCTAATGTGTTTACACACAACCAGTTTAATATCAATGATTGGTTGGAAGGACGTTACCAATTGCTGATGCAGAAGTATGCGAAGGACTCGCAGTTCGATGATACAACAGGTATCGAGAAACCTTTCTGGCATTTGGAAAGTGATGGATTTTGGCATTTGAATTATCAAGGGGAACGTCTCGGTAAGGGGCACACCCCTTCAAGGGCTTGGTTGAAGGAGAATGTCGAGTTTGCCTATTTCGATGAACCTCTGTGGATATTACTCCAGAACAAAGTGTGGCGTACGAAGTTGCGTGACTACATCGTGGAGCATAAGCTGACAGATGATTGTTGGTTAGGAAAGATTGCAGCAGAAGGGTTGGGAGCCATTGCCGCCTTGCTGCTTGCAGCATAATAAATGTAATTAAAAGGATAAGAATGATGAGACATAGAATAAAAGCAGGTAAGGTTGTGAATACGACAGAAGGAAATGCCTCAATATGGTCGCTCGCAAAAAGTTGAAAATTGCGAGCGATTACGAGCGAAATTGCGAGCGAATTACACACTCTGTCGAGTGTAACGCGCTGAAAATCAAGCGAGATTAACGTACGCACAAATTGGCGGTAAGATGCGATTTGCGAGCGATATTAAACGAAAGTTGCGTGAAAAAAATGGCAGCAGGCAAAGCAGATAGTTGAGCATTGGACAGTCAGACTGTCTCAATCTTTGTGAGGATTTTGTCAAATAGAGGAAGAAAAACAATGAGAATATTGACATTTTTGCCGAAAAGCTTGGAGAAAATCTCAAAAAGGTGTATATTTGCACCAAAGAAAATCTCAAAAAGGTGTAAAATATGACAGGGCAAAAATTGGTTCGACCTCTATCTGGAGGATCTTGATACGCTGTTCCTCTATCTGAGCCAGCACTACAGGGTAAGGCTCCATGAACGCAAGTCGCTCATCATCCTTGATGAAGTGCAGCTTTGTCCGAGGGCAAGGGCCGCCATCAAGTTCCTTGTGGCCGATGGAAGGTAT
>Ga0256405_10008393_pt1 | contig 14845 bp, 5 predicted proteins | sample RumenRJG_02DNA_FD_189096 | JGI IMG/M metagenome (GOLD analysis project Ga0256405, IMG submission 189096) | Bovine rumen microbial communities from Lethbridge, Alberta, Canada - RJG_02 | ecosystem: Host-associated > Mammals > Digestive system > Stomach > Rumen | place: Canada: Alberta | collected... | reverse complement strand
GAGCGCAGCAGATTGGTCGTCTTCGAGAAATAGCTGGCATAGGTGCAGAGGCACGCCGTACCCAACGACAGGGAGAAGAAAGCCTGTCCCAGCGCATCCAAGAACACCCTCCTATCTACCTTCGAGAAGTCGGGCTCAAAGAGGAACCGCACGCCCTCCATCGCGTTGGGCAACAAGCACGAGGCCACCACCAGTACCAACAGCAAGATAAGCAAGATGGGCATCAACCACTTGGAAGCCCTTTCAATGCCCTTCCGCACGCCGAAGATAACCACCACATGTGTCACCAAAATGAAAGCAACGCCCCAGATGACCGGTTTTATTGGATTGCTGGAGAAGGTGACGAAATAATTCTTCACCGCCTCAGCGTCACCCTGCAGCTGTCCTGCAATAGACGCCAACAGGTATTCCAAGCACCAGCCCGCCACCACGGCATAGAAACCCAAGATGATGGTTCCCGTCAGAATGCCCAGATAGCCCACCAGCTTCCACGGTTTACCCCTCGACAGTATGTCGTAGGCGCGTGCCGCATTGGTCTGCGCATAGCGCCCCACCACAAACTCGCCAATCATGCCTGGGATGCCCAACAGCAGAATACACACGATATAAACCAGTATGAAGGCGGCTCCACCGTTCTCGCCGGTCATATAGGGAAATCGCCAAACGTTTCCCAGTCCTACGGCAGAACCCGCCGTTGCCAGCACAATACCTAGCTTGCTTCCGAAACTTCCACGCTCCTTCATTAGTTCAATAGTCCAAGTTGATGTAAGAAGATAAATAAGATGGCGAGGGGACAAACATACTTGATAAGGAACAGGTAACGGTGGAAATAGCGGACATAGTCCTTCAGTTCCCCCCTATTGCTGAACTCATCGCGCACAATCTGATGAGGGACATACCACCCGATGAAGATACAGGTGAGGAAGCCCACCACGGGCAAGAATATCTGGCCAGTGACAAAGTCAAACCAGTCGAACAGGGCCTCGCCAAAGAAGGTCAGCCCGTCATAGGCACCCAGCGACAGCGAGCAAAAGGCTCCGATGATGGCAGTTGTCACCGTCACGGCCAGGGCAGCACGCCTACGTGTGGTATGTAGCTCCTCCTGGACGAAGGCCGTCGATACCTCATGCAGCGACATCAGCGATGTCAGGGCAGCCAGCGACAACAGCACGAAGAACAGCAGCGAGATGATATACCCCATGACGGGCATACCGCTGAAGGCTTGCTGGAACACGTTAGGCAGCGTGATGAAGATGAGCGAGGGACCACTGTCGGGCTCCACACCCACCGAGAAGGCTGCGGGGAAAATCATGAGACCAGCCAGGATAGCCACTACACAGTCGATGATAGCAATCTGCGAGGCAGCCTTCGTCAGGTTGGTCTTTTCCGAGAAATAGCTGGCATAGGTACACAGACACCCCATCGCGATACTCATCGAGTAGAACGACTGTCCCAGGGCACCGAGGAACACGTCGCTGTCAATCTTCGAGAAGTCGGGCTTGAACAGGAACTCGACACCCTTGTAGGCATTGGGCAGCATACACGACGCCCCGACGATGAGGAGCAGCAAGACAAACAACGTGGGCATCATCACCTTCGACGCCTTCTCTATACCGTTGCGCACCCCGTTTTCTATAATCAGATGGGCCATCAGCAGGATAACCACCGTCCAGAACACCGGCTTCACAGGGTCGGACGACATCTCCATAAAGTACGTCTTGAAATATTCCGGGTCGCCCTGTAGATGACCTGACAGCGAGGCCCACATATACTGCAGGCACCAGCCGCTGACCACGGCGTAATAGCCCGTAATCAGGAATCCCGTCAGCACACCCATGTAGCCTATCAGTGCCCACGGTGTGCCACCCGCCAGCTTACGGAATGCCCTGGCGGTGTTCGACTGTCCGTGACGTCCCACAATGAATTCGCTGATCATACAAGGGATTCCTAACAGCAATACACACCCCACATAAATAATGATGAACACGGCACCGCCGTTCTCACCAGCCATATAGGGGAAACGCCATACGTTTCCCAGTCCTACGGCAGACCCCGCAGTAGCCAGGATAACCCCTAGTTTGCTTCCAAAATTTGCTCTCTCTATTTTCGACATACCATTATTTATTCTCGTTTCCGCTTGCAAAAGTATAAAATTATTCTTATTTTTGCACCTGTTTTTAAGTAATAATGCAAGAAATGATACAATTTGCTAAGAAATATCCTCTTTCATGTCTCTGCCTGGCATTGATATTCATCCTGTCGTTCACCCCCTTTTTCCCGGAGACGCCCTTCGACGAAGTGCAGTTCATCGACAAGTGGACCCACTTGGTCATGTACGGCGGCACCTGTAGCGTCATCTGGTGGGAACATCTGCGCCACAGCAAAAAAGAAGCCCGCAAGCCGAACCTGCGAGCCCTATTCTGGTTTGCCCTTGTGGGCATGATTATCCTCGGTGGACTGGTGGAACTGGGTCAAGCCTACTGCACGACCACCCGCTCCGGCGAGTGGCTCGACTTTTTTGCCGATTCCATCGGTGTTTTGTTAGGCAATGCTATCGGTTGGCTGATACACCTTTATTACAAGTTACACTAAGGTGCTTCTCCTGTATTTATACGATAGCCAATTACTTCTTCTGGAACTTCTTGCCGTTCAGGATGTAGATACCCGTTGCCACGCGCTGTTTCCACGAACCATCCTCCACCTGCTCGCGCGTAGCCACCTTACGTCCCATCAGGTCGTAAACGCATCCGTCACCCACAAACTCCATCGTACCATTAGGATTCATCTCTTGCTGCTCCTCCTCGTCGTCGAAGATGACAGGCACGAACTCCGGTCCTCTCCGCTGGGGAGCAGGAGATGGGGATGATGCAGGTTCACGATAGTAAATCTTGTTATGCAGCACGTAGCGGTTGTTGCGACTCCACAACGCCTGCAAGGGGTCGGACTCCTTATTGTAGGTAGCGTTGATGTAGAAGCCCACACCATTGGTATCAAATTCGGGCAGCGGTGCAACAACTTCACCAGTTGTTTTGTTGTAGCTATCGATCGTACTGGTCATTGGTAGTCCAAGGGTATATACATCATGAGCTGCATCGGCTGTCAACAATTGCTCCAGATAGGAACCCTTAAGATCTGTGGTAACTGACGACACTGTAGGTGAGGTTGAGGGAAGAGTTAGAGTCACAATATTACTTTCATCTGTAGTTCGAATAATGACAGGTGTACCTGCTGGTACGAACTTTCCTTCAGGGTATGTATTGACAGCTGGAACGGGAGTCGGATGCAGACCTGCATTATCCCAGATCTTGCAGAAATAGGCATAATAGTTCTTAGCAGGAGTTCCTTTCTCATTGTCAGCTGGAACATCGTTAGGCAACAGCACATCGAAGGGAGCATAGAACGTGGCGTAATAGTGACCATCACCACCTTGGTTGGTCGCAATCTGCAATGGCATTTCACCATTGCCCACAGTTGAAGTCTTCTGCACGGGCTGCAAACACCACTTTGCATCGTCAGTAGGACATTCATGCGCGAACTTCAGATCGTAGATTTTAGACGTCTGGGCGAAGTTTAAATAACTTCTGGTTTCAGGGTTCAACACATCTGTGATCAAGAATACTGCACCGCCAATATCTATAAATGTGAATTTCGTTGCTTCCGAGCCTGGATCGTCAGTCTCAATCATCACGGCGTCTCCATGGGCATCGTCTATTTTTCTTCCCTGCACATAGAGTCCCTGCGTACTCATTGTTGCCTCACTGATTGTCTTGTTTGACGTAACATCTCCATTTAAATAGAATATGGTCGAAGGATCATACTCTGTAGAATCGACAGGAATTTCTCCACGAGTAGCAATAGTTTCCGTAAATCCGGAGCCCAAACCTTCTGTGCCGCCAAAGGTGGTGCCCACACTCGCTCTGCTGTAGAAGTGCATTGGAATACCACCACTTACTGCTGTTTTCTCCGTCTCGTGCAGATAGCCGCTGGCATAGCGTACAGGGTCGATGTCCGAGACATCTGGCTGATTGTGCAGGCGATAGTAGCCCTTAGTAAAAGGAATGATATTAGCATCGTCATACACTACCTTCTGAATATTCATCACCTTGCCCGAAGAAACAGCTGTTTCGTAGGCCGTCTTGCCGGCATCAGTCAGACCGCCTACATAGCCTGCACGCTCATAGTAAGGCGCCATCAAATCCATACTTAGTCCGAATGTCCAGTCAGAAGGAGTAGTACTAAGTTTAGCATAATTGTGATCAGCGGGGGTAGCAGAGGGGTCTCTCCAGACATAATACTGAGTACCGGAATTGTTGACCACAGGATGTACACGGAAATAACCGGAATTTGGATTGTCACCCGTAAGCAATTCAAAGACTTCGTTACCAGATGTATATGTTTTAGTATCTACTGTGGAACCCGGTTTGGCCACTGCTAAATTCTTACCTTCGCTTATTGTTCCATCAAATGTCATCACCTTATCAGAACCATCGCTATTCTTAATCATGTAGCGATTGTACAGTTTGAAACCATAGACATCACCTACTGGCGTCCACAGATAGTCGTTTGTATAGCGAGTCTCGCGTCCTTCCATCGACTGCAGGCCCCAAGCATTGGTATAGTGCGCCAAATAGGGCACGTCGCCCTGGGTTTCAAAGGTGTACCAGCACTTGTCTTCGATGCTCCTCACGAAGTCCATACCATTGTTCGTAGCCAATTCCTCATTGAACTTATAGACTATGTTGACGACAACTGTCTCGTCAATGAGATCTGCGTCCGACATCAGTTTATTGAGTTTAAGACCCTTATACTTGGCCTCCAAGTCCGTGAGTTCGTCTCCTGTAGGTCCGTCGAATATACCGGCTATATAGAACTCGAATGTACAGTTAGGGCGATTGAATACGTTAGGCACCGTCAAGTCGTCACCGATACTTACCGCACCAGCATCGTGGCAATAAGTATGACTGCTACCACCCCATGTCAGTGTTGTGCCCAACTGATATTTACTGCCTTCAGGATTTTCAGGATCATCATCCTTTCTAGACTTCAAATCACGCTGAGTACTTCCATAGATTCTCTTAAGGGTCTCTGTACCGCCTTGTGTCTCACGATAAGGAATATCCACATATTGATCTGTTGCGGGTGATTCTTCCTCAGCTTTTGTACAGGTGCGTGCAATAATCAGACGATATATCAAGTCATGAACGGAAAGACCGAAGATGATAAACTTTGTAGGATCTTCAGACACCATCTCCTGTCCATAGCCGCTGAGTTTGTTTGTGCCGGCAGTTTCCTGCAAGATACCGTAGTCGTAACCGGACTTCTTCAGCAGCATGAACTCTTTGGCATCAGCAGCTGTTGCCACCAATGTTGCCGTTCCGTTGACGTAATTACTGCTCTCTTTATGCTTAATCTTAAGGGCATACGGGTCATTGCCTTCAATATACCATACATATTGTTTATCACCAGACAGGTTTTTGCTACCACCATCGCTAATAGTAGGAGATTCTTCTGTCGCTGTTGACATCATATTATCATTATACCAGATGATATTGTAAGGCAGTTCACCATTGATATTAAGTGACACATCGACAGAAGTAGGATCTTTAGCTACATGGCTGTCAACAATTGTTTTCTTATTTGGAATCTTAAACTCTGTGCTATCCACATGATAGGCATCATAGCGCACATATACTTTGTCATCATAAAGACCATTGAGGGTGAAGATTTTTGTCTGAGGAGCTACGGCATAGGTATCATCGCTCTCGCTTGGAGTGCTTTTATCATCTTTTGTTGCACTACCATAATACTTATAGTCTTTCATCCTCAACAATGGCGTCTGTGCAGCGTCCGGCAGATAGGGGGCGAATCCGTGAGCCTCAGCCGCTCCGGCATTCTGAGGGACACTGATGGCAATTTTAGAAGCATTGTTAATGACCTTATATTCAAAATTGTGCTGTACATCATCGTTCACAAGGAGCTGAGATTTTACTCCATCAAAGATGCCCGCCTTCTGTGTGAAGCTTGCTTCCGTTGCCGTCGTGGCGGCAACACTGGTGGTCATGTCGGCACCATTCACAAAATCGTAGGTATATGCTCCAGAACCTGCAACAGCCAGCGCATAGCCACCACTGGTATGTGACAACAGGGCAAAGTGGTCTGCACCACTTGCGTTATTAGGCACTTTGATACCCACACTCATCGGACTTGGTTCTTCCAAGGTTGTGGCATAATTGGCATTGCGATTAAATATCTGCACATCATACGGGTCCGGAGCGACATAGTATTCTGAAGAAGGATCAGTAGGTGCTGCCAGGAACTTCCATTGCCACGTCTTTTTATCTTCATCAACCGTTGGTTTATCTGCGCCTTCCAAGAGTGACACACCTGTACCAGGAATCTCTTCAACCTCAGTTGTTTCAGGATCGTCTTTTGTCACTATAATGCCACTTGCCACCATATCTTTGTTTGCCAATTGAACCGTGAACCACTTACCCCCCAGTATTTGGTCGGCATCGTGGTCAGCACCAGCATCATATTCGTAGCGCACATATACATTACCACTTGTCAATGTTTTTGCCGCTAACGCACCATCGATTTCCTGCTCCAGAAGACCTTTGGTCACATTGACTTTCTGGTATATAAAGCTGCTTTTGCCTATTCTATAAAAATAGGTTCCCGCTGTGGGCAGCAAGTTCATCAAAGTGGTTACCTGATCTGCACTTGTCGCAGACCTCTGGAACTCTGCTGTAGCTTTCCCCCACTCCTCTGCGGTGCTGCTGGTTGCAACATCGTGTACTGCCAATCCAGTGTAATACTTAAAGTCCTTGGCCAACGGACTCTGGAAATGTTTGGTGACAGCAGGATATTCATCTCCAGCTCTCTTGTAGCGCAGCGACTCTTTACCCTCATTGTCAATGATATGATATTCTAGACGCTCTGGACGAACAAAGAATACGGTCTGCGCACCCATTGAGCTATTGTCGTCTGCGGAGGCTTTTTCATGATCTACAGGGTCCTGTAATGTACTAAAACTATTGGCAGCATTATTAACAAGATTTACACGTTTAGTATGGTCGAAACGAGGCATTAGCTGCATATTGCCATTAGCATCTGATACCGCCATGAAGGTTTGGTTGGTCATCGCGATATTCGTGTGGTCGTAACCTACGCTGCCTGTGCTTTCCATCGGGTCAGGATATGAGGTATCTTCAACAACCAACGTGACATTTTCACTGCCTCCCGAACCTGTATAGTCACCAATCATAATTCCGTCGTGCAAACGAGTACTCGTTATGTGAGAAGTCACGAATAGATTGGTATTTGCATTCTTCAACTGAATGTTATAGGGGTCGAAGCCAGTTATGTCCTTGTATTTCTTCTTGGTGCCATATTCGGACAAAGGCTCTGCGCTGGTAATATCATTGGACGAGCCCCATTTTATACCCATCTCCTTATCGATATTCAGGTTGGGTTGCATGTACCACAGGTTGATATCATCGATATTACCGTCTTGGGGAGCTTCATCGACTGCTGTAGATTTCGATGCTACAGTCTCTGTCTGGGGATCTAAGATGACATCATACACATTACCACCAACAGGATTGCTTGCCTCATAGATGGGTTTACTGTTGTAACTACTACCTTCTGATTTCATATCCCTAAAGAATCGGCTTGCTAACAGGACGAGGTATTTTGAGGCTGTTCCCGATTCAGTATAGGTATTATCTCCGTTGTCGGTAAAGGTGTATTTGTAACTCTGCGCATATTCATCCTTCACGGTGTAGGTGACAAACTGGTCGTTGAACTCATTGCCGCTCTTCACGCCTGTAGCGGTGATGGGAGGCAGATCGCCCAATGATTTAGATGTGTAGTGTTCTCCATCGGCTTTCTTAATTTGGTCGCGCTCTGCGCCATTCTGCATTCTGAGGGTGTATTTATGGCATCCAGAAGCCTTCGTGGCGTTGGAGTAGAACTTATACTCCTTCACCATTGGGCTGTCGTATGCTCGCAGTGCAGCCAATTCTGTTTCACCTTCCGGATAGTTGGTTGTAGGCAAAGGCAGACGCATAATCTCCCATCCGTGGAGGTCGAGAAGCACGAGTACGGGAGGAATCTCGGCACTCTCGATATCAAAGGTGCCGTTGCCCATTTCGAAGGTCTGATACCAGTGCTCCAGCTTCTCCACGACTTTCTTTTCGTGACCACTGGATTTGTCGTTGTATCCGTTCCATCGGGTGGCATTGGCGTAAGCAGTGTAGCTGTGCCAGCCTTTTGCTTCAAGCGTTGTTCTATATGAAGCAGGCTCGTTAGGCACTACCCATGTTGCTTCATCTTCACTATATTCATCCGTTGAGCTTGATATTTTGAGCACGTGCAGTTTCGCCATGTTGTAGGTCTTCCAATACTGCTCCAACGACGTCACCTTACGACGCTCGTTTTCACCAGTTCCTGTAGTGTTGCCGTCACCATCCAAATCTGCTGCCACAGGATTGGTAGTCATCAGTTTATATGCTCCCTTAGCACCCAGAATCATATATTCCATAGGTGCTGTAGAGGATATACCTGGCAAAGTGCCACCAGTGACGATGCGTTCCTTTTTGGGCTTTTCTGTGTCCTGGTTGAAGTGAACTGCGTATGTTGTCAGATAGGTCGGGTGGTTGACACCGCCATAGGAAATTGTACTTCTGGCGCGAATTCTCACATGGTAGGGATCCGGCTTATTGTTGCTCGTATCAAAGTACCATATCCAGCGTGGACGCGTGCTGGAACCGCCGCCAAACTGCTCTTCCTTCGACGCCTCACTGTAGATGTTCAGATTTCCGTCACCATTAGTATAAGGATAGACTGCCTGGTGCTTCTCCGGCGTCAACTTGTCGGCACCATCCTCCAGATAATAGCCTTCAGCAAACGGCTCCAGGAACTTCAGCGTGTAAGGACTGTTGTTTTTGTTGTTGAAGCTCACGAGGTTGTTGGCCTCATAGGTGACATAGACGTGGGTGTAGAAGGCTTTGCTGACATTGACCAGATAATAGGTGTCGCCAATCTTGTAATAGTGATTGCCTGTCACACCCAGCTTCTTAGCCTTCGCGCTGATGTCATCAACTGTTGTGGCATCATCATGCTTGTGTGCCGCATCCGCCTCCGTATATGCAGCCCCGTAGTCTCCTTCTGTCGGCCCGGTAAATGTGGCATCCAGACTATTCAGGCTGGTCAGCTCCGTGGCCGAAGGATTCACCGTCCACTCACCTCCACTCTCGGTGATATTGTCCTGATCGTAGAAATGATACCGAGCTACCAACGGACTTTGATAGTCTGCTGGCAAAGCTAGGTCAGGACTCTGGCTGGTCAGAGTCAACAGCTCATGCTTAGACATATCTATCAAGTGGTAAGTATAGGGCGTCGTCTGCTCCAAACGGAACTTCAGCACGTCATTACCATGAGCATATCCACCGCTTTCTGTATTGTTATAATAGATTTTAACGGTATTCTCTGTAGGACGTCCGATGTTGTAATAGGTAGAGGAGGCATCCACGTCTGCTCCTGTAGCTACCAACACCTCATAGACACCAGTAGCAGTGCTGGCTTTGGCGATGAATTGCTGGGCATTTGCTCTGACCGTAGTAAAGCTAAGAGCCCCTGCATTTTCTATTGTTGCTACATCTACCCATGCGCCCTTTTGCCTTGATTGTGTACTAGAACTGCCGTTATCTTCGTACACTGTAACATCCTCCGACTGACCGGCAACTTTGTGCTCAGCATCTGGAAGAACTTCTCTGGCTCCCATATTGTCAATAAGCATATTGTATGGGTCGCGGTTCCTTAGTTTCCAAAGGAAATTTTTATTTTGCAGTTCTGCAGGTGTAGGAGTTGTTTTACTCATTATGGAGCCACCACCACTACTGTTATAGTAGATATACTCTCCGTTCAGCACCACGTTGAACTCCTGGTCTTCACTCAGTTTGATAGGCTTAGCATTGAGATTTTCTGTGGTGTATTTTACAAAGATATCATGATTTTCATCAGGTGTCTCTGTGATTATGTTCGCATCACTCAAATTAGTTCGTCTGGGTCCACTATATGCCTTATAGAACGTCAACGTCTCGCCAACTAAGAATGGGCTGACAATAATACTTGGAATACTGGCAAGTGACAATGTTGAGAAGATGGGCTGTTCAGCAGAAGCCTTCACAGCAATGCGACCTGACTTATCTACTATCTTATAAGTGTAGGTTCGTATAGGAAGCTCCAGCACCTTCACACGGGTAGAGCTGGTCGTGCTGTATGTGACGGTATTTCCTGCAAAGGATGAAGACGCTGTGCCCTGATTGATGGTGATGTCTGAAGCCGAGCCAAATGCCGTGTTACCTTCTCGGTCATCGTATTGCTGGAAGGTCAGGGTCATCGTCTTGTCTGCACCACTCGTATTCTCAGCAATCTTCACCACAACGGTCATCGTTGTGCCCGTCACCTGTTTTATATCATTTACTGCCGGGGTTACAGAAACTATCTGACTTGCATCCGTTCCTCCAGCGGTGATTCTGTAATATTTACTAGTATTCAGTCCGCTGATGTTGAGAATGACGGTCTGGGCATTTTTATCCGTGGTGGGAAGTGAAGGATCAGAACCATACGTAACGTCTGCACTCACATGTCCTGCATTCCAACTCCAATAGCCGGTGTCGTTAAACTTACGCAGCAGGAAACTGCCACTCGTTTCATCGCTAGGCATCTCCCAAGTGTCGTAAGTGCTCAGAGCGACATATCTGTTTGGACCTGCTGTCTCTGTGTCCTTACGATACAGCACTTTCACCTCGTAGGGGTCGCCTTCCAAGGCAAACTCGCTTTCTTTAACGTACTCGCCGTTGGCACCATTGTTCTTATAGGCACCGGGGCTGCCATCGTTCCACTTGATCTTTCTGCCAGATTCCTGAACACTTCCGTCGTCGGTCAACTCATACCAGGTGGCTGTGGTTGGGCTAGCTGACGGCGAGAGGAATTTCGGAGCATCAGGAGACACAATATAGCCCACATAGACCTTATATCCTTCGGTATTATCGTAGTCGGCCTGAGAGAAATTGGTAATCTCCTGAGTGCATGCAGCATCCTTGTAGAACTTACCGTTGAATTCGCAATACTTACGCTTCAATGCCTCTGGCAGGTATTTTGTCTCGATGTCATTATTGTCCACCGTGTATTGGCTAACCTGGTCTTCAACAGAAACAACATTGCCGAACGACGTTACCACCTTAAAGGTAAGCTTCTTGACAGGATAGATACCTTCTATCGTGAGGTTATTCGTGGCATTATCCGGCGCAACCTGATTTATCACCAGATTGTTACAAGTGTTTGCCTCTTTCAGAAAATACGGTTTATCAGGAGTTTTGCCATCACCGCCTACCGTACGGGTAGCCATAAACAGATAGGTGCTTTCAGAGTTTTTGAGCAAAGCAAAAGAGTTCCATATCGTACCCTTCTGGCCGTGATAGTATCCGGTTCTGGCATCCCAACCTGTGCCAGAACCTTCTGTTAAATTCGTCGGATTATCGGGCAGACTGGAGTTATAGGGGTAGTTGTAATGCCTGTGCTCATCACTCGCAAAATACGTATTGGCAGTACCGTTGGAAAACAGACTACCTTCCTTGTAGTACTTATATACAAATTCGTTATTACTGTTATCGTTCTTTTCTATGTAAGTCGTATCTTTGGCATAGGCTGTTCGAATGATGATGTTGTAGGGGTCGTTACCAATAAACTCAAACATGAAGTGGAACTTAGAACCCGTTATTGCCTGTTTGTTTTTGTTATCACCACTCGACCAATAAGGGCTGACACTGGTGCCAGACACATCCACCTTCATGAAGTCCTCGCTGGCCAGCATCTCAGGATCGACTTTGCCTTTGGGCAGAACGGCAGGACGGTTGTTACGTCCCCGGTTGTAAGCAAAGAAGCCCTTTTCCACTTCCTTGCCCTTGTTGTCATAGCCTATTGCTTTGATGTTGTACTTGACAGAACCGTTGAGCTGGGCGATGGTGTTGGAAGCGTTGTATGTATAGACCACATAATAATCTGCTTTAGCGCCGGAAAGTGATGTACCTTCACTAACAGCACTCGCTCCACCGTTAATGGTATAGTAGTACGCGCTGTTAGAGTTATTCGTAGCATCGAAGAGTTTGACCGCAGAGGGGCTTTCGGTAACATCCGATGCGGCATAATACGTAAAGCTCCCAACCAAAGGACTCTTGTAGGTTGCCGGTAGTTCCAACCTACTCTGTCCCGTTACGGTAACCTTAAAGGCCTCCAGACGCTTGCCAGAAATCTCATCCTTCATGTGGTAGATTCTGTTGTCAATTGGCAGCGTCAGGATATGGTAGGTCACGTCTGTGGCCCACGCCTTATTCACCGCACCACCCAAGAGCAGGAGGGTGAGGAGAATATATGCGATATGTCTGTATTGTTTCATCTTGTTTTTTTGTTCTTACTTCTTACATCATACATCTTACATCTTCTTACATCAAACATCTTTACCATTGTTCTGTGAATTTCTCTACATCCACCTTCAAGTCGTTTTTCGTGATGGTTAGTGAATATGTATATGAATAGCCTGCAGCCCAATTGATGGTCAACGGGGCTGTTAAAGTCTGGCTTTTTTCTTCATCCCATTCTCTCCATGTGAAACTTACGGAAAGTGTCTTAGAGCCGTAGTTGTTGGGGATGACCAGATAGAAGGTATCATCGCTTGTTGCAGGGGAGCCTGTAATAACTAGGCCATCATCATTATCATCTAACCCAGACCATGTGGAAGTGGCAGTATTGCCTGTTCCTGTGAGGGTGCAAGTACCGTCACGATATATTGCAGGAATAGTTATGCTGGTAACAGTCACATTAGTACTGCTTGAAGCCGACTTCTTGAATTTAACGCGGGCAAAGGGGTGCCTGAAGGTCATCGTGACACCTGATTCTCCTTGGTTTGCTTTATTTTGGCCTGTGGTTAATGCCCAGATAAACTCTTGGGTTGCATCAGATGGAGTGAGACTAAGTGGCAGGTCTGAACAAGTGAAATGGGGAGCAGCCGCAGCTGGCGTACCAGCAACTGCATAGGTAACAGCAACATAAGAAGGACTAGTAGGCGCATAGGCAAAGAAATCTAGATTATAAGCTGGCCAATAATAGGGCCTACCGGTGATAATCCAGTTGGGAGCATCATACGATACCGTTTTGTTGTCAATGTAGGGTGTTATCGATTCTGCTGTATAGGCATACACTGTAAAACCATCACTTTGTAACGCAGTGTTATCATACGTCGTGGCTCTCGTGGCTTCCATCATTTTCCACACGTCAGGTTTGATACCGATTTCCTTTTTCGCCTCGTTGCGATTAGTCACTTCATTACCGTCTGCTCCATCTTTGGAACAGGCGCTAGCAAGTAAAGTAACTAAAAGGCATAGTGCTGTATATTTCAAGTTTTTCGTCATCGTTGTATAGTGCTTTACGCATAAAAATGATAGTCAGGTATAGCCCTTTAGGGCTAATACGTCTGCAAATATAGTCATTTTCGGCATAATACCCAAAAGATATAAGCTTTTTTTGCTTTTATTGCCTGTTCAGTGTGTCACTTACCAAGGCCTTCCTTCAAATCACTGCCAAGAATCATGGGCAGTTACTTTTGACGTCGTACGGAGTGGCTTCTTGCATGGTCAGGAGCCTATATCGACATGGTGGATAGCCTATATCGACATGGTGGATAGCCTATATCTTCGATACAAAGAGCCTATATCTTCAATGTAAAGAGCCTATATCTTCGATGCAAAGAGCCTATATCGACGATGCAAAAAGCCACTCTAACGCATCGTTTGAGCAACAAATTCAACCCAGATTCTTCGGTCACGGTCACAACTGTGACCATGTGACCATTTTGTTCTTAGCGGAAGCAATATAAATATGTAAATGTTTGATTTTTAATTAATTGCAGGTAATTGCCTATTAATTTACGCCCTCTGCGGTCACATGGTCACAGTTGTGACCGTGACCGTTTTTCATGCGCACAGAGGGTCTGTCCCTGTGCTTCCCTAGAAAAAGTTGAATGGTTTTTACTTTAACCCTGCCATAGGTTGAATGCCTGAATGGTTCCTTAATCCTTATCCCTGGCAGAAGTTGAATCATGTTTTCATTACTCAAAGCGGTTTTCCAGTTCCTTTTTGTAATCAAAACCCTCGGGAGCTGTACCGATGCCTCTCAGACGCTGTGACAGACTCATTGTTCTCTTCTGAGACCGGGCTTTTTCAGCGAGTTTCCGGAAAAGGCCCTCAACCTGAAGTTGTACCCACGCAACCTCATCCATACCGCTATCGATAGTAGGTCTCACCTGCTCCATGAGCGAATCATCTATTGCAATATTATATCTGCACATAGTCCCGTATTTATTTGATTACGTTGGCAAAAGTACAAAGAATCTTTCAAACAACCAAACAAAAAAAGCAAAAACGAAAGAACGACCTGTTTAAATGAAAAAGAAACCCCGCCAGGAATAATCCCAGCGAGGTTGATATTGAAAGGGGAAAAGCCTCACACCGTGCCTGTCCCCCTGTGATCGCCTAGGACCTCACACCGTGCTGTTCCCCCTGTGACGTGATTTATAGTCTAGGACTTTCATGCATATATAGCCAGCAATAATAACCATCACTGCTAATGCAAAAACTAAAAAAGGACTCATCGTATTCATCAATAGTTCGTTAAAAATTCAACATATGGCCTAACGGCTATGCCGCACAGCCAAAGAGTTCTTTGAAAATGTGATTAATTAAAGTTTGGTTCGGTCGGTATCGGGACACGTCAAAAATTCGTTTCG
>Ga0256405_10008390_pt1 | contig 14849 bp, 7 predicted proteins | sample RumenRJG_02DNA_FD_189096 | JGI IMG/M metagenome (GOLD analysis project Ga0256405, IMG submission 189096) | Bovine rumen microbial communities from Lethbridge, Alberta, Canada - RJG_02 | ecosystem: Host-associated > Mammals > Digestive system > Stomach > Rumen | place: Canada: Alberta | collected... | reverse complement strand
TCATCGAGGGCATTGTTGAAGATCTTCTCAACCTGATTGCTCTGCAGGGCCCCCTCAGCTGTCATATTCACCATCGTAACTTCCGCAGCACTACGGATGGCTGAAATGACACGACCGAGTGTTTCCGGATTAATAGAGCTAGCCAGACCAGAGGGAACATTCATGCTCTGAGCCAAGTTGGCGCTTTGCAGAATATGCATCTTAGCGTTAAGGTAGCATTTACTGACAGCAGCAAGGGCCTTTTCGCCACTGAGCAGGTTACCTTTCTTGGCCAAAGCCTCAGCACTTGCCTTGTCACCCTCAAGGGCTGCAGTCATCTGCTGATACTCCAACCACTGGTCGCGGACGAACTTCAGCTGATCATTACCCTGAGCTGTCTCCAGATACTTGTCGGTGGTCTCGATGAAACGGGTGGCCAACTTGTTCTGTTTCTGAAGAGTGGTGTAAGCCAGTGAGGCATTGATGGTTGTCTGGGCCAAGTCGGGGCACTCCTCACCACCAAGGGCGGCATTCAGATTGTCGGCTGACTCTACCAGCGAATTAGTAACGTTGTTCACCACCTCACGGTTGGCGTTCATCTCCTTGAGTACCTCGGCAAATGCGGGGATGTTACCGGCTACCTCATTTGACAAGTCAACCAGCGTGCCGAACTGGGCTGCGCGTGTTTGCATCACCACCTGGGCTGCCACAATACCATCCTTGAAGGCTGAGTCGGTCTTGAGGAGCTCTTCCATATTAGAAAGTTTCTCGGAAGCTTGCTCACGAGAGAATCGAGCAGCCTTGGCGATATCGCCACTGGTATCATTGGAATTGACCGGCCAATCAACAAAACGAGAGGTGACCAACCCAATGGCGCATACCACTGCCACCGAACACAGGATAATAATACTTTTCTTTTTCATACACCTAAAAAATAAATGTTTTTGTTCTTTTCTCTGATGTCAAGTGTCATGTTTTTGAATTGACATTGCAAATGTACAATGTTTTTTGCGACCTTCCAAACTTTTTGGAGTTTTTTTCGCAAAGAATCACGAGACGGTTCTTTGATCCTTATCTGTTACTTAGATTAAATCTTAAAATCTTTTAAACGTTGTAAGATTAACACCGAAAACAAATGGTTTTTGGTGTTTTTTGTGTAATTTTGTAGCCCGATTGTCAGGATGAAACCGAAGCAACCAAATTAATGATTAAAATCTAAAATATTATTGTATCAAATGATTGCTATACCAAAAAATGTCTATAAGGCAGGATATGTTTATGAATTTAAAATCAGAAAGCTGTTTTCTACCTACTGTGAGGTAATTGACGAGGTTACTGGCGTTACAACTTACCTACATGGTACGGGTAGTCTGAGATTGTTTAAAGGGCAGACTATTAAATGCCGAGTAATCTCAGTTAAGGAAAAGCATCCAAGGCTTGAGCTGGTAGATATTGATGAGTTTCAGCAGAAAGAAGAAGGACTTACCGAAGAGAAACTCTCTGATTTCCTTGCACATCGCGAGCTTTCGTGGAATACTAAGGATTTCGTAAAGCTGATACTTACCGACGAAACAGAAAAAAGCTATGAGTCGCAATGTCACAAGTGGATACAGAATCTGCTAAACAAGAAAATCGATCTGAACGTTGTTAAGTTGGACTGCTCTGATATTCTGGAACTTTCTGAATTACTTGACCTGTGTGCTGATGGGGAAAGAGAGTTCTACCAAGAGCGATTGACATTACTCATTGAACAGTTGAGCTACTACATAAAATCTGCCCAGCTGATAGAGAACGAATCGGACCCTAAGGCGACTGAAACACCCGAAAACTTTATTAATAGCTTGTTCAACAAGCTTAAGGTTTCTGGCTTTGTTTATCATCCTATAAAGCACTTCAATATCCTTTCAAGCTTATTCTTGCGTCGTCCTGACCTGATGAATGGCAGAATCAAGGAACTGCTTGACATCATCTGCCATCGAAATATTGAAAGCTGGAAGAAAGAGCCATTTAATAGTGCTATTATTAAACTGCTGGAATTATACATTCGTGAATGTGATGGTAGGATTGATAAGACAAAAGATAATCTGTCGCTCATCCAGAATAATGTGCAGGCACTGGCACTTCAGCTACTCCTGCTACAAAACACTACTGATACGTCAATAGCGGATAGTCGCCTGAATACTGCACGTTTATGTGCTGTTTCGTCTTACTTATATCCACTTCATCCTGAATGGCTCGTTGACCTTGCTTATCACTATCTGTTTCATTCGTCTGACAGACTGATGAACTACACAGTAGATAAAATATCTTTACTGCCACACTATATTGCCAGTCGTTACCCTTGCGGAGCTATTGATACAGTAAACTCGTTTACCCAGAACAGAGTTAAGCTTCAGTTCTCTCCTAAAGGAATTCATTTGTTCTCGTCGGGCGCGATTTCTAATCCTTATCCTGTTTTCCCTGATAGTCTTGGATTATGGCAGGGCCTGCAGGTGTTTCTTGCTGATAAGCCAAGCATTAATCTTGCTAAGGCCAAGCCCAACGATATTACTCCATACGAGAAGATTTGGGAGAATATTGAAAGCGAGTTGTTTAGAATTAGTCAGATAGTTAATACTCCGGTTTCGAAGAAAAGAAAGAAGCATAAGATAGGCGACCTGGTTAGAATCAGCTTTATCAGCCAAGACGAATATGACAGTAAAGAATTCTATTGTAGGATTGAAGATGAGATAGGCGGAGAGGGATATATCAATTTAGCTGATATTGTACCATATAACCTTAAAACTCCTTCACTACGACATTTTTTGGCTGCTGATGGAAGCCGATATGTATTTATGGCAAGAATCGTGGACGAAGACTCTGGCTATTTTATCTTCTCAATGTTCAAAGAGATAAAAGAGTCGGTTCTCGAGTATTATTCATTTGATGAAGACATTATTTGTTCTGTTGGCAATTCTCCTACAGCAAGTGGAATGTCTCCAGCCGTAACCAAAGAAGGTATTAGTGTAAGTGTTGTAAATGCAGGTGATTTTGAGGGTGTTGGCAAAAACACCATCGTTAATTGTCGTTTGCTGGGTAAAGGCCCTGGTACTTTTCATATTCAGTGCGAAATGATTGGCCTGACAACATATGATTTCGACTTTAATAGTGCCTTTAGAATCTTGATGGAGGATTATGCTGTTGGGAAAATAAGCGAGAATATCAGTATTCAGGAGGAAGAAGAGATTCTTGAAAACGACCGCGTGCTTGATGAATCTTATGTGCGCGAGGTGATTTTCATGATTGATAGAATGGCGCTTATTGATAACGACTATGTGAAATCCTACAATTATCTTGCATTTGCTCGTATATTGTCAATGCTCATTGGCTGGGAATCGCAAGCCGCTTATTATAAAGGAAGAATGGATATAATCACCATGCTTCACTACTTTGCACGTAACTCTAAGGTAGACGAGGATAGATTAGGAGAGCTGGAGAATGTAAACTCTGAACTATTTGCTAACAACGAAATACTTCGCGACCGTTTTATACAGCTGCAGACCGTTAGTTATCTCGACAAGCCTGAGCATAATTCTGAGCTGTTCGAACTTACCAAAGGAAGTCAGTTAATTAGCGAATTGGCTTCATTAGTCCTTGCATATAACATCACCAAGGCAAGCAAGATGGAAAGTACTGCTACCGATATTCATAATCGCATTAAGCAGCAGCTTAATCTTAAAGGATTCGAAACAGGCTTGAAACTATATGGTCTTGGCGAAGAGAATATAGATACAGAGTATAAGACAAGTATTGTATTTACAGCTAATGGTAACAGCAAGCCGAATCCAGATAAGCAGATGGGAGAAATTCTTAAAGTGATCGACTCGTTCCTTAATACTTGTGGTGGTACACTGTATGTTGGTGTTAACGACTGTGGATTTGGTATTGGAGTAGAGGACGACCTTAATTCTTCTGTATATTATGGAAATAAGGATAAGTATCTGCGAGCAATACCTGACGCAATGTCATTAAAATGGGGCAACAAGATTGCTACCACATATATTGAGGATATAAGGTTTGATTCAGCCAACACCGATAAAGATGTCTTGATGGTCAAGATACGACCACACCAGAATGGTATTCCTATCGATGGATTCTGGTATGTGCGCGTAGGTAGCAGCAAGCGTAAACTCACTAAGGAAGAATTCGATGAATATCAGCGTCTGAATAGAAATCTTTCAGAAGAAGCTGACGCATCAGTATTTGCAGTAGGAAACGCTCTGTTCAGTGAGCCTGAGGTAAAAGTAAAACCAGCTGTTCCATTGATTATCTCTAAGGAAGACGAGATACGTACAAGCAGAATACGTAAGAATGTAGTTGCCGAATACCTTGACCCCGAGAACTATACAGAGCCTGTAGGATTCTTTAAGTTCCTTAGTGGAGGTAAATTCCACAAGATTGAAGAGTATGACTACGACGACCAGTCGCTTCTTACATTAACAGTTCTTGATAAGGAATTGAAATATTATCTGGTGCTTGGCTATGCTAATGGACATATTGTAAAAGTTCCTGTAGAAGAATTAATGGATTATAAGCAGCGCGACTATTCGCGTTATGCCGATTCTAAACTGCTGTTTGCCTCAATCGCCTGTCCTGAAGATGGTGTGATGATATTCAGCAAAGAAAATAAGACTCATCCTAAAGTGGTTATGCGTCTCGACTCTTTATCAAAATTCGATGAAGGTAAATTGATGGATCCAGGAGTGTTACCATATAATGAGGGCTTGATGAGTGAGATTATGGGATATGAAGTTATTCCAGCAAAACATCTCAAAGATTTTGATGGAATCCTTGACAAACGTAAGAGTTTCATTGGATACCCCTCTAATAATGTTACTAAGCCAATGGTTAACATTCTTCATCTATGGGGTGTAAATGAGATATAAATCCCCATGACCTGTATATATAAGACAGATTTATAGAACATAACGGCCGTTACTCGTGATTGAGTAGCGGCCGTTTTCCTTTCTCTACGCACCCATGCAACTCGTTGCACCTAGGGCCGTAACAATCGCCGTTGCGATACTTGCAATCATCTGCACGATGAATTTAATGGTTTCTCTCTTTGTCATGGTAATTTAAATTAAAAAGGTAAATAACTTGGAGGGGTAGGGGTGCTACCCCTCCGTTGGTTTAATCTCCCTCTCCAGGTACGTCTCCAGATGGCTGGGTGTTTCCGCCGCCATTGCCACCACCGTTCTGATTTCCGCTCTCGGGATCCTCTATGTCACCGCTGTCGGTGCTGGTAACACGCTTCACCTCCTTGCCATCGCGATCGTAGCAGGTAATCTGGATGGCGGTACCGGCCAACTCGTCCTTCAGCTCTACGGCTGGAGTGAAGATTATTCGGCGACTCGTAATGAGGCCTGCCTTAACCTCGTCCACCTTCTCGACCGACTTGGCTCGCAGTCCGAATCGCATTGTACCCAGACCAGGCAGCGCTACTGAGTGGCCTTCGGTGGCCCACGCCTTGATAACCTCGCCAGCAGCATCCCAGCATGCCTGCATGATACCCTTACTAACTCCGCTGCGCAGAGCAGCCTCCTTAATCACCTTCTCCTGTGAGAGCGAGGTGTACAACTCAGGCATCATGATGTAGCGGTAAGTGCCCGCATGAGTGCCAATCTTCTGCAACTTCTCTTGTGCTTTAACTTTTAGTGCCATAATTCTAGTTTAATTTTTGTGTTGTTGTTAAATTTTTTAATTGTTACATTTTTACATTTTACTTGTCTCAACTCCGATGTTGTTTTGCGCTCGCACGTGGCCGATTTTCTTAGTGCACGTGGGAGAATCTTTTTCCTCGCGCGGGAGCATCATCTCCATCTTTATTTTGACAATGCAAAGGTACGAAAATTTCGTGAGTATAGCAAATGTCAAGTGTTAACAAAGTGTTAAATAGTTGAGACTGTTTTTGAGATTCAGAAATTCAGTATTCAGTTTTCTCATGATCACCCTAAAACTGCCGCTACAACTTTTACTATATATATAATATATATATTATATATATAGTAATTATATAATTCATAAAATTCTCTTTCTTTCTATACCCCCTCGCCAGAAAAACTGAATTTCTGAATTCTGAATCCGATTTTTTTTGTACCTTTGCACCCGTTTGCCCAATGTGGCTATTTATTAGGTATTAATTAGGTATTGACATTCAACTCTCTAGGCTCTCTCTGTTGGGCCGCATTCCTAGAAATGGGCTCCCGCCACGAAAACTCTCCCAACTAGCAATTGATGTTGCTAACCATATTCAATCTTTTATTCCGTCATTGTTTGTTTTTGCTAAATTCCAAGAAAATATTGGGTTTTTCGTTCAAAAACCTAAGCTAAAATTTGCTCATTCTAAATAAAATCATTATCTTTGCAAAGCAAAAGATTGATAGTAACTAATGAGCGAAACCAAGCTATATAAATACCTTGACTCAAATGGAGGATTGGAGATGCTTAAAAGTGGCAATCTTCAATTTACTAATGCTACAAAGTTGAACGATCCGTTCGACTGTCATCCTGCGCTCATTGACTTCTCAAATGTTCCTAAAGAGGCATGCAAGGCTTGGTCTGCTGATGATATTGCATGGTTGATGTCTAGCAAGTTTCAAAGAAATCGCGATAAAACGTGGATTTGTAGTCTCTCCAAAAATCATGATTCTATGCTGATGTGGGCTTATTATGGTAATCATAAAGGCGTATGCATTGGACTTGATATGGACAAGGCCAAACAATATCTGGACAATATTCAATGCTCCGTGTTTCGAGGAGCGTTAGAGTTTGACGTTCAATATAAAGAAGTAATAGAAAAGCCTGATTTCTTTCATGAACGTATTGATTACTATCGCTATCAATATTCTACAAAAGCAAAGGAGTGGGAACACGAACAGGAAGTACGCTTGGTGTTAATAGAACCATCTATAGCTTTTACTCCGATGGCTCTTTTGAACGATCCAAAAGAAGGTGAGATAACTGATTGGAAAGAAGTTCGTGCATATCCTAAGATTGGTGGCGAGTGCTTTGATTCGCTCTATTTAGGCATTAAAATCGATGAGGAAAAGAAGTCTGAGATAATAAAGGCTGCCTTAACCCTTAATCCTGATATTAAGATTTATCAAATGGAAATAGATCCTAAAGCCTTTAGGCTGAAGGAAAAACAAATATAGAATTATGGCAAAGAAACAAATAAAAGAAAAATCGATAGAAGAAACGCTATGGGAGTCAGCGAATAAACTGCGTGGCTCTGTGGAACCATCGGAGTATAAGCACGTGGTGCTGAGTCTTATCTTCCTGAAGTATGCCTACGACCGCTTTACTGAGCGTAGGAACGAACTTGTGGCAGAAGGTAAGGAGCAGTTTGCTGATAATCCCGTATTTTATAACGCTAAGAACGTATTCTATCTGGAACCGGAAAGTCGTTGGGATTTCCTGATAGAGAATGCCAAACAGAATGATATCGCCATTAAGATTGATAAGGCCTTAGCAAAGGTTGAGGATAGCAACCCATCGTTAAAGGGTGCCTTGCCCAGCAACTACTATGCAGGCTTGTCGCTCGACCGTACAAAACTGGCTGCATTGCTCGACGAAATCAATAAGATTGATACTCTGAAAGACCCTGAGCACGACCTGATGGGACGTGTGTATGAGTACTTCTTGGGTAAGTTTGCTATTGCAGAGGGTAAGGGTAAAGGAGAATACTATACGCCTAAAACCATCGTAAACCTGATTGCAGAGATGATTGAGCCTTATCGTGGCAAGATTTACGACCCATGTTGCGGTTCTGGTGGTATGTTTGTGCAAAGCATGAAGTTTATCGAGGCCCATCATGGTAACAAGCGCGACATCAGCGTGTATGGTCAGGAGTATACCAATACCACCTATAAGCTGGCAAAGATGAACCTGGCTATTCGTGGTATAGCCTGTAACCTGGGTGAAATGGCTGCTGATACCTTTCATAACGACCAGCATAAGGATTTGAAGGCCGACTTTATTATGGCCAACCCACCATTCAATCAGAAAGCCTGGCGAGCAGATAATGAGTTGGTAGATGATCCACGTTGGATGGGATATGACACACCGCCCACCAGCAATGCCAACTATGGCTGGATTCTGAATATCGTCAGCAAACTCTCTGCTAATGGCACAGCTGGTTTCCTGTTGGCCAATGGTGCATTGAGCGGCGATGGTACAGAGTTGGCTATCCGTAAGCAGCTTATACAGAACCATCTTGTTGAGGCGATTGTGATTCTGCCTCGTAATATGTTCTATTCTACAGATATCAGCGTAACGCTTTGGATTCTGAACAACAACAAGAAAGCCCGCACTATTGAGCAGAACGGCAAGATGGTGAAGTATCGCAATCGCGAAAACGAAGTGTTGTTCATCGATCTCCGCCAATGGGGTGAACCTTTCGAGAAGAAATATATCCAGTTCCCACCAGAACAGATACAGCAGATTGCTGAGAACTTCCATAATTGGCAGCGTGAGGGCTATGAGGAAACCTATCACAATGAGCCTGAATATTGCTATTCTGCCACTATCGATGAGATAGAGCAGAAGGGTTGGAGCCTTGTGCCAAGCAAGTATATTGAGTCCAAGAATCGCGACGAGCAGATAGACTTCGATGCCAAGATGAAGCAGCTGCAATCAGAAATGCGTGATCTCATGCAACAGGAAGAGGCAAGCAACAAAGAACTGAAGTCACTCTTTGAAAAGTTAGGCTATGGAATATAAGCGATTAGGTGACTATATCAGGGAAGTAAATGTTCGTAACAAGGATTTAAAGGTTACGAAACTTGTGGGTTTGACTATCGACAAGGCGTTCATTCCGTCTGTGGCTAATGTAATAGGCACAGACTTGTCGAATTATAAGGTCATTCGAAAGGAACAGTTTGCTTGCAGTTTAATGCAGGTGAGCCGAGATGGAAAGATGCCTGTTGCTATGTTCGAAGAGGATGCTGCAATTATGTCACCAGCTTATCCCATGTTTGAGGTCATTGACAAAAAAACTTTGTTGCCACAATATTTAATGATGTGGTTCTCTCGTAGTGAGTTCGATCGTGAAGCTAGTTACTATGCTGTTGGTGGTGTTCGTGGAAGCCTTACTTGGGAAGATTTCTGCAATATGAAATTTCCTGTTCCGTCCATAGATCGTCAGCGTGAAATCGTGGAGGAATATGAAACGTTATCCCGTCGTATTCGTCTGAATAAACAGATGATTGAAAAGCTCGAAGCCACAGCCCAAGCCCTCTACCGCAAAATGTTCGTTGATGGCATTGATAAAGAAAACCTGCCAGAAGGTTGGAGAATTGCGACGCTGGGAGAATTCTGCGAAATAAACACAGATAATTATACTTCAAAATACAACCATTCGGTGATACGATATCTTGATAGTAGTAGTGTCACTGAGAATGATTTTGACGACTATCAGATTCTAAAAGTTGGTGAGGATGAAATACCAAGTAGAGCCAAAAGAAAGGTTAGGTTAAACGACATAGTTTATTCTACGGTTCGTCCTAATTTAAAACATTATGGGTTAATAAAGGGCGAAATAGACAATGTTGTTGTCTCAACAGCCTTTGCTGTGATAAGGTCAAATAATCCTGATATATCCAATGAGCTTTTGTATATGTGGCTAATTGATAATACGAATACAGAATTACTTCAAGGTATTGCTGAAATGAGTAAAGCGACATATCCTTCTATCACGAACGATAATATTCAGGATTTGAAGATTGCAGTACCCCAAAAGATGGATGGGTTATTCAGTGAACTTAATAATCAGTTGGGAGTAATATTTGACTCAGTAGATATATATCACAGTGAGATAAAGAAACTCTCTGAACTCCAATCGCTGCTATTGGCAAAGATGGGAAACTTAAAACAATAAGAATATGTCAGAACAAAAGAAAGATATAATATCTTGCCCAAAGTGCAAGTCGCAAAACGTAAGGAAAATAAGAGGAGTTTACTATTGCGCAGACTGTGGCTGTGAGTGGAGACTGGCTGACGATGAGCCTCCTAAGACACACAGTCTGGCTATACGTAATAGCACTGCAGAGTTCCTTATATTCCAAGCACAAAGTCAAGCTGACGGAGTAGAGGTGTTTTATAATGACGAAACACTATGGTTGACTCAAAAGGCTATGTCTACCTTGTTTGATGTAGGAATACCCGCAATTAGCAAACATCTGAAGAATATCTTTGAGGATGGAGAACTGAGTGAGGATTCAGTTATTTCCAAAATGGAAACAACTGCCGCAGACGGCAAGAAATACATGACGAAATACTATAATCTTGACGCCGTTATTTCTGTTGGTTATCGCGTTAATTCAACACGCGCCACCCAATTCCGCCAATGGGCAACGGCCGTACTTCGCCAGTTTGCCATTCGCGGCTATGTGCTTGATAAGAAGCGTATGGAGAATGGTGCTTTCCTTACAGTTGATTACTTTGAGCATCTGCTGGCCGAAATACGTGAGATACGTTTGAGCGAACGCAGAATGTATCAGAAAGTAACTGATATCTATGCCACAGCCATTGATTATAACAAGGATGCTCCAACTACACGACGTTTCTTTGCAAAGGTGCAGAACAAACTGCACTACGCCATTCATGGACATACTGCAGCAGAGTTGATAATGACTCGAGCTGATGCTGAGAAGGAACATATGGGATTGACATCATGGGAGAATGCACCAAAGGGAAAGATAGTTAAAACAGATGTTTCTGTTGCCAAGAATTATCTGAAAGGTAATGAACTTGAGAGTCTGGGCCGAATTGTCAACGCATTCCTTGATTTGGCTGAAAACCGTGCTAAGCGCCATATCCCGATGACTATGGAAGATTGGGCAAAGTACATAGACAAGTTCTTGACGATGGACGACAGACCATTACTGCAGAATAATGGCAGCGTATCGGCAGAAGATGCGAAAGAGTTTGCAGAATCAGAATTTGAAAAGTATCGCATAATACAAGACCGCTTATTCAAGTCGGATTTTGATGATGAGATAGAAGGATTATTGTCGGACAAATAATATAAGCTTATGTCGAACTTCAACGAACATAGTCTGGAAATGGCCATTATGGAGCTGTTTGAGCAACAAGGCTACAGCTACGTGAATGGTGAGACAATACATAAGGAATTGTCGGAAGTGCTGCTGCGTGATGACCTGCGTATGTATCTGATGGACAGATACAGCAAGGATGGTATCACACCTTTAGAGGTGGAGCGCGTAATAGCCAAGTTGACCGCTGATAATGGTGCGCCATTCTATGTACAGAATGCGCAGACATACAGGCTGATGACAGAAGGCTTTGCTATCAAGCGCGAAGATGCCTCGAAGCCCGACTTGTTTGTTGAAGTGATTGACTTTGAGAATGTGGATAGTAATATCTTCAAGGTAGTTAACCAGTTGGAGATAAAGGGCACGCAGAAACGCATTCCAGATGGTATCGTATATGTGAACGGTATGCCAGTTGTGGTGCTGGAGTTTAAGAGCGCCGTTAAGACGGATGCTACTATCATGAATGCCTATACTCAGTTGACTGTGCGCTATCGTAGGGATATACCGGAGTTGTTCCGCTATAATGCTTTTGTGGTGATTAGTGATGGCGTGAATAATAAGTATGGTGCGCTTTTTGCTGATTACGATTTCTTCTATGCTTGGCGCAAGATAGAACGAACGGATAAGCCTGGCGATGGTATTGATACACTACACACTATGATGCAGGGGCTGTTCCGCAAGGAGCGACTGTTGAGTGTAATAAAAGACTTTGTGTTCTTCCCAGACAACTCAAAGAACGAGCTGAAGATAGTATGCCGCTATCCGCAGTTCTTTGCCACGCATAGGCTCTATGAGAACATACTGGAGCATTCGCACATAAACGTGCTTGGTGATGGTAAAGGTGGTACATACTTTGGTGCTACAGGATGCGGTAAGAGCTTAACGATGCTCTTCTTGACACGTATGCTTATGCGCAGCCGCCATTTGGCCTCGCCAACAATCGTGCTGATAACAGACCGTACTGACCTTGACGACCAGCTGTCAGGTCAATTTCTGAATGCCAAGCAGTTTATTGGCGACGAGACAGTTGTCAATGTAGAGACTCGCAGAGAACTGGGCGAACTGCTGAGAGGCAGAAAGAGCGGAGGCGTATTCCTGACTACGATACAGAAATTCAGTGAGGATACAGATTTACTGTCGGAGCGTGCAAATATCATATGTATATCTGATGAGGCTCATCGTTCGCAGGCAAATGTAGAGCAGAACGTGAGGATTACGGATACAGGCGTAAAGCGCAGTTATGGCTTTGCAAAGTATCTGCACGACTCGCTGCCTAATGCCACATTTGTTGGCTTTACAGGTACACCTATCGATGCCACCATCGATGTGTTCGGTGATGTGGTGGATAGCTACTCGATGACCGAATCGGTGGCTGATGGTATTACACGTAGGATAGTTTACGAAGGTCGTGCTGCTAAGGTGTTTGCTGATAGTAAACAACTGCAGGAGATTGAGAACTACTACAAGAAGTGTGAAGAAGAAGGTGCCAACGAGTATCAGATAGAGGAGAGTAAAAAGGCCGTAACTCAGATGAACAGGATTCTTGGCGATCCTCAGCGACTGGCTGTGGTAGCAAAGGATTTTGTAGAGCATTACGAGAAGCGAATAGAAGAGGGGAGTACCGTTTGTGGCAAGGCCATGTTTGTATGCTCTAGTCGCCAGATAGCTTACGACTTGTATAAGCAGATTATTGCTTTGCGCCCAGAATGGGAAGCAGAGCGCATAAAAATGGTAATGACGCGCTCTAAGGACGATGAGCAGCGGCTCTATGACCTTTTAGGTACTGATGAAGACAGGAAAAAGTTGGATTTGAAGTTTAAAGACCCAGAGTCGGAATTTAAGATAGCCATCGTGGTTGATATGTGGATTACAGGCTTCGATGCTCCTTGTCTGGACACAATGTATATCGACAAGCCTCTACAGAAACATACGCTGATACAAACCATATCGCGTGTAAATCGCGTATATGAAGGTAAGGATAAGGGCTTGGTAGTTGACTATTTAGGCATCAAGAGCAACATGAATAATGCTCTGAAACAATATGCCGGAGGTGGCGACTTAGGCGAAAACGTAGAAACTATCGAGAAGTCGCTAACGATGGTTAAGGACGAGCTTGATATCTTGAAACGTTTATTTGCTCAGTTTGATTATTCTAAGTTCACTACTGGTACTCCATTGGAGCAATTAGAGTGCTTGAAGCGTGCAGCAGAGTTTATCCAGAGTACAGAGAAGACTCAGAATCTGTTTATGGGTCACGTTAAGAAGTTGAAGTCGGCATTCAACATCTGTTCAAACCATGATGATATTACTGACGAGGATAGGGAGAATATCCACTTCTTTACAGGTGTGCGCTCCATTATCTTTAAGTTGACAAAGGGTAATGCGCCTGATGTGACACAGATGAATCGCAAGGTGAGTCAGATGCTGGAGAAGGCTTTGCTGGCCGATGGAGTAGAAGAGGTGGCTCATGTGAATGTCAACTCAAAAGACCTTGACCTGCTGAGTGAGGATTATATGGCCCGCCTTGAAAAGCTGGATATGCCTAACACCAAGGTTAAGTTGATGGAGAAACTGCTCCGCACAGTCATCAATGAGTTCAAGAAGGTGAATAAGATGAAGGGCGTTGACTTTACCAAGCGTTTGAACTCGCTAGTAGAGAAATATAACGATCGTAGCGATAATGCCATATTTGCCCAAGAGGTACTTGACGAGGTTGCCAAGCAGATGGCCGAACTCTTGAAGGAGGTGAACAAGGAAAAGAAATCATTCAAGGATTTAGGAATATCTTACGAGGAGAAAGCTTTCTATGATATCCTGAAGGAGATTGCCCATAAATTTGGATTCGAGTATCCTGAGGATAAACTGCTGGCACTTTCGGCCGATGTAAAGAAGATGATTGACGACAAGTCAAAATATACTGACTGGGCTAATCGTACTGACATAAAGGCTGAGCTCCAGATGGACTTGATTCTGATTCTTGCAGAACACGGCTATCCTCCTGTACCTCAGGATGATGTGTTTAAAGAGATATTTGAACAGGCAGAGAACTTCAAGAAGTATGAGAAGGCTGAGAGCGAGGAAAAAGTATCTGAGGATACTGACTTGGCTACTCCTTTCAACATGATTGATGCTTTGGTTCCAGCAGTAGAAGAAACTACAATTGAACCATTGATGGCTGCTGAGCCCGATCCTGCGAATATGATTCCACTTTACTCGCTACGTGCAGCATGTGGCTACTTTATTGATGGCGAGATGGTAGATAGCGAAGGTTATATTGATGCATCGGGACTTGGCTTTAAACCTAACAGAGATCGCCACTTTGCCATCCATGCAAAAGGGCGCTCTATGGAGCCAAAGATAAATGATGGCGACATCTGTGTGTTTGAATGGTATAAAGGCGGCAGTCGTGAAGGAGATATTGTACTGACTGAGTGCCCAGATGTTGATCCAGATACAGGTTGCTGTTATACCATCAAGAAGTACCATAGCGAGAAGGTAGGCACAGACGGCAACTGGGAGCACTCAAAGGTAGAACTAAAGCCTCTGAATTCAGATTACGAGTCTATCGTACTTAACGACGTAGATGGCTATCGTACCATAGGTGTATTTAAAGGAGTAATAAAAGCTTTAAAATAATATTCATATACAAAAATATAGGGCGAGCATCACTGCGGGCCCCAAACTAACAATAAATATAAATGCTAATATCAAAAACCTCCATGCTGTCACAGCATTAATTGGCCTAATCTGATACATAACTTAAAAAACTAAATT
>Ga0256405_10008389_pt1 | contig 14849 bp, 11 predicted proteins | sample RumenRJG_02DNA_FD_189096 | JGI IMG/M metagenome (GOLD analysis project Ga0256405, IMG submission 189096) | Bovine rumen microbial communities from Lethbridge, Alberta, Canada - RJG_02 | ecosystem: Host-associated > Mammals > Digestive system > Stomach > Rumen | place: Canada: Alberta... | reverse complement strand
AAGAAGCCATCAGTTACGCCAGTTACCTATCCCGTCATAAGATTCGTTCCAAGGTAATGTACTCGCGCCTCCTTTCACCGCAATTGTTCCGGAGAGATAAGGACTTTGATAGGATGTTTCCTAAATACGACATTTCTGCCGAAGAGATTCGTGACAGGATTAAAGTTGCTATCGAGGCCGAGAATCTTAAGGGCAAGACTAAGGTATAGACAGGACATTATCCGGCATCCCTCACCTCCATCTCGACTGCAACCGCTTCGATATGGACAACTGCCTGAACAGCGACCACCTGATCGGCATCCGGGCCAAGACGGCCGCCGAGGAGGTCAACCGCCTTCGCGGCTGGAAACGTACGGAAGACAGGTTCGAGGAGAACAAAGCCGGCATCAAGAAGGATTGCCTCGCGGTCCTATCTGGAATGTCGGCCTTCTCCTGGGAGAAGTACACCGCAGCGCTGGAAGCCAAAGGATACAAGGTCAAACTGAAGCTGGATGCCTCGGTGACTGTCCGGGGATACACAATCCTGAGTGGAAACTCCGCCTATAAATCCTCCATCCTCAGCCGTGACCTGATGCCGTCGAGGCTCCAGGAGACCTGGGAGAAGATGCGTCCGGAGAACAGATACGGGCAGATGACCTATGAGGAGCGCCTCGCTTTTGCCACGTCCGATGAAGGGAAGGATTATCTGTTCCTGTTGGGTTTAACCTTGGATGGGAAGAGATATGAAACGAAAGCTTCTGGCGGAGCCGTGAAGGCCTTTCATGAAGAGAGCAAAGCGATCGAGCGAACCCATTCGCCGGAAGAAGCAGGCAACATCTTTCGAACCGCCTTCCTTCTTTTCGTCGGGCAAGTCGATGCTGCCACCTCCTTTGCACAAAACTGCGGAGGCGGAGGATCCGCTCCCGACCCCAACTGGGGCCGCGACCAGAACGAGGATGACATCCTCTGGGCCCGCCGTTGCTTCCGCAAGGCGCGGGAGATGGTTACTACGCCGGTGATTAGGTGGGGAAGAAGGAGATAAACCCAAGAAACGTTGAACTGCCGAGGGTTTCTTGGCAGTTCAATTACTTTTCGTAGTAAGTATTTCCAAAATGGACAGAACCACGACTATTTCCATTTTGTAAACAGTTGTCCAGAAGTATGTGGAATGTACATTTCACACTATCAAAACCGATCAATTCATATTGTGCACATCAATTGCACAGTTGACGATTTCTTTGTATTTTTGTCAGGGAAATAAGCAGAACACCATAAAGAAATTGGGATGGCAACAAACAAGCATGCCATGATCAGGTATCAAGCCCTTGATGCCTGTTTCTCCAATAGATACAAGAAGTTCTATATGGAGGACCTCATTGATGCGTGTAATAAAGCGCTTCAGGAGTTCTATGTCTCTAAAGAAGACACAATTAACGATGTCGAGTATTACGTCAAGCGTCGTACAATTTTCAATGACATCAAGTTTATGGAGAGTTCCGAAGGCTGGAACGCTCCGATAAAACGCTGTTACGAAGGGCGCAGATGCTATTACCGCTACGAGGATGAGAATTTCTCAATCAACAAGCGCGACTTTTCCGAGGCCGAGCTGGATAAACTGGATGAGGCCCTGATTATGCTCAATCGCCTGAACGGCACGGCCGGCTTTGACTGGGTCAGCGAGTTTGTAGCAAATTTCGAGGATAAGCTGGGCCGGAGAAGGAACACCACTCCCGTGATTGGCTACGAAAAGAATCCTTTCCTGACAGGAATTGAAAACCTCTCGGTACTATATAATTACATAGTAAACAAGCAGGTGCTCAAAATAACGTATCAGCATTTTACCCAGGGGAAAATGGTTCATTTCATGCATCCTTACTACCTGAAACAGTATAACAATCGCTGGTTCCTTTTCGGCATCACCGAGCGCAAGAAGGACGTGCTCACCAACCTTCCGCTGGATCGTATTGTGAAAATCGAGCCGGTACATATGGCATATATCCCCAACACGAAATTCGACTTTGAGGAGTATTTCGATGATGTAGTAGGCGTATCCGTCCCCTGGACTGGCGAGCCCGAGAAGGTTGTTTTGAAATTTGATAAGGAACGTTACCCTTATATTATTACAAAGCCCCTGCATCCGTCCCAGACCGAATTGGACAAAGATAATTGCATAATCCAGCTAAACGTGTTCCTTACACCTGAGCTGGAGTCAGTTATCTTCTCCTATGGCGATCACGTAGAAGTACTCGAACCGGCTACCCTGCGAGAGACGTTTCGGCAGAAAACTGCAAAAATGATTGAAAAATATAATTGTGCAGAATGATTGCATAATAGCCCCATAACTTTGCACTCAGAAACCAGAAAAAGCAAGCAAAACATGATTCAGAGCGAAGCACAACTCGAGCAGCAGTTCCTGGAGAAATTGCAGGAAATGAAATACACCTATCGTAGCGACATCCGTAACCTGGATTCACTCGAGAAGAATTTCCGTCAGAAGTTTGAACGACTGAACTTCGTTTCTCTCTCTGACGACGAATTCCGCAAGCTCCTGCAGGAAAACATCACCTCGGACGTATTCACGGCCTCAAAGCGTCTCCGTGAGAAGCAAACCTTCACGCGCAACGACGGTACGACCTTCGATTACAGCCTCGTGAACCTTCGCGACTGGTGCAAGAACGACTACGAGGTGGTGAACCAGCTCACTATTAACACCGCAAATAGCCACCAAAGATACGATGTCATCATTCTCATCAACGGACTGCCTTTGGTCCAGATTGAGTTGAAGCGTCACAGCGTTTCTCCGATGAAGGCGGTGGAACAGATCGTTAACTACAAGCAGGATCGGGGTAACGGCTACACCAACACGCTGATGTGCTTCATGCAGCTCTTCATTGTCAGCAACGGAGGCAGCGACACGATGTACTTCGCCAATAACAATGATGAGCATTTCCATTTCGATGCCACCAACAACTATCTGCCGGTATATCATGCCGCAGATCACGATAACCATAAGATAGCCGAACTGTTCAAGTTCAGCGATATGATGCTGCAAAAGACTGCCTTAGGCCGTCTCTTGAGCCGCTATATGGTGCTAGTCGAGACGGAAAGGAAGATTCTTGTGATGCGCCCCTACCAGATTTACGCTGTAGAAAGCATCGTGAACTCGGTATCGGAAGATAGTGGAAACGGTTTTATTTGGCACACTACCGGCAGTGGCAAGACCCTCACAAGCTTCAAGGCTTCTACACTCCTAAAGTTCGACCCCAACATCGAGAAATGCGTCTTTGTCGTAGACCGCAAGGACCTGGACAAGCAGACTCGTGACGAGTTTAACAAATTCCAGGAGGGATGCGTCGAGCAGAACGCTAACACAGCAGCGCTGGTAAGTCGCCTGGAAAGCACAGACTATGCAGACAAAGTCATCGTGACGACCATCCAGAAACTGGGCATCGCCCTTGACCCCTCCAACAAGAATCGCTTCTACCAGCGCCTGGAGCGCCTCAAGGACAAGCGCATCGTTTTCATCTTCGACGAATGCCACCGCAGCCAGTTCGGCGAGAATCACGCTGCCATTAGGAATTTCTTCCCCAAGGCACAGCTATTTGGCTTTACTGGTACTCCGATATTCCAAGAGAACAGTAGCTACACCCGTGTCAACGGCCAGCAAGCAGAGTACGTTACGACCGAGGACGTGTTCCAGAAATGTCTGCACCAATACACCATCACGAACGCCATCACGGACAACAACGTCCTGCGATTCAAGGTAGAGCATTATGGTAATACAGATGCTGACGGGAATCCGATAAAGGAGCCTCTGAATATATGGCAAATCGTAAAGCATATCCTCGACAACCACAACACCCTCACGGCTAACCGCCGCTTCAACGCCCTGCTTGCAACGCCTTCCATCCCGGAAGCCATCATCTTTTACGACATTTTCAAGGAGTTGCAGGACGCGCTCGTGAAGGAAGATCCGGACTACGAGCCGCTCAACGTCACAGCTGTGTTCACTCCGCCGATGCGCAACAACTCGGATGAAGACCTGCCGCAGGAGGAAGCGGACAATCAAGAGAGTCCGGAAGAGAACAAGAGCGAGCTGGCAAAAATCATTGACGATTACAACGCCAAGTTCGGGACCAACTTCAGCGTGGACCTTTTCGACGAGTACTATCGTGACGTGCAGGGTCGTATCAAGGATCAGAAGTATCCCAACAAAGATCTCCCGCACAGCAAGAAATTGGACGTGGTCATTGTGGTGGAGATGATGCTTACAGGCTTTGATAGCAAGTTCCTGAACACGCTCTATGTAGCCAAGGACCTCAAATGGCATGGCCTCATCCAGGCATTTAGCCGCACTAATCGTATTCTGGACGGTACCAAACCTTACGGTAACATCATCTGTTATCGAGACCTTGAAAAGGAGATGGACGACGCCATGGTTCTCTTCAGCGGCTTCGACCGGGACAAGGGCAAAGAATATTGGCTTGTAGAGTCGCCCGAATCTGTAGTAGAAAAGTACAAGAACGCAATTGCCCAGTTGCAGACTGTGATGAACGGTATGGGGCTGGAATGCAAGCCCGATGAAGTGGTAAATATCCCCCAGGGAGAGAACACTAACAACTTCATCGACGCCTTCAAAGATGTTCAACGCTTGTCCATTAAATTGGACCAGTATGTAGATTTGCCCGATGAACTCAAGACGGCCATCGAAGCCGCTATGCCGGAAGATACCTTGCAACAATTCCGCACGGCTTATCTGGACCTTGCCCGTCGCAGACGCAACGAGAGTGGTAGCCAGTCTAAAGAAGCCCCTGAAGATGAGCCGGACTTCGAGTTGTCTCTGTTCAGCTCGGCCGTCGTGGACTACGACTATATAATGAGGCTGCTGGCGAAGTACACCGATACGCATATCGATAAGGTGAAGATTACCAAGGAACAACTCCTGGAAATCCTTTCCAGTAGCGTAGACCTGATGAACGAACGCGACTTCTTAAAGTCCTTTATAGAAGAAGAGCTTCAGAAAGGTAGTGGCGTGAGCGAAGCGGAGATTCGAGAACGCTACAAGGCTTATAAGGACAGACGCTTCAACCAGCAGATAGCTACCCTTGCCGGGAAGTACGACATCGATGTCGCCGCGCTGGAGGCTTTCGTGGCCGAGACGGCCAAATTGCGCCGCCTTGACGAGGAAACCCTTAGCCAACTATTAAGCCATATTGATGGCTGGAAAAAGTATAAGGCAGCCAAGGAAGGTCTGCTTGCCGACCTTGCCCCACTGCTTACCATTCTCTCCAGTGGCAATGTCATCGAAGGGCTGAATGCATACGTGAAATAATATCCCCCAAATAGAGTGTATGGATAGCAACAAAACAAACAGTAATCTTCCGAAACTTCGCTTCCCGGGATTCGAAGGGGAATGGGATGTAAAGACTTTGGGAGAGGTCGCATCAAAGGTATACCGCAGGAATAGGAATTTGGTGGTTTCTAGAATCCTGACCAATTCTGCTACAGAAGGGGTAATAGATCAGGAGGAATACTTCGATAGGAACATTGCTATTAAAGAGAACACGGATAATTACCATATCGTCGAACTCGATGACTTCGTATATAATCCTAGAATATCTGTATCAGCACCAGTGGGACCTATCTCAATGAATAAGGTTGGTAGAGGCATCATGTCTCCGTTATATACCATCTTTAAATTTCATACTGGTCATGTTCCCTTCTATGAGCAATACTTTAAAACAGATAAATGGCATCCGTATCTTAAGGGTATTGCCAATTTCGGTGCTCGATTCGACAGGATGAATATAACGACAGAAGATTTCTTTAATATGCCACTTCTGTTACCATCTCTAGCAGAGCAAAAAAAGATTGCTTCTTGCCTTTCGGAAATGGATGAAACCATCTCTGTGCAAGAGAAGAAGGTCGAAGCCTTAAAAGCCCACAAACAAGGCCTTATGCAGCAACTCTTCCCGCGGAATGGCGAAACCATCCCTCGCCTCCGCTTCCCCCGCTTCACTGGAGAGTGGGAAGAGAAGAAGATGAGCGATGTGTTTACCCGAATAACCAGGAGAAACACCGAGAACAACCGAAACGTTCTGACAATATCCGCTCAGTATGGACTTATCAGCCAACTGGATTTCTTCAAGAAATCCGTTGCTGCCGCCGATGTTACTGGTTATTATCTGTTAATAAAAGGAGAATTCGCCTACAACAAAAGCAGTTCCCAAGGCAGGCCTTTCGGCGCAATAAAACCGCTCAGGCTTTACGATAAAGGGGTGGTTTCCACATTATACATCTGTTTCAAATGCAATGACCCGAGAGAAATTGATTTCTGGGATCAGTATTTTGATGCTGGTCTCTTAGATAAGGAGCTTATGTCAATTGCTCAGGAAGGAGCTAGAAATCACGGCTTGCTGAATATCCCGACCAGCGGATTCTTCGATCTTTCTGTTCTCTCTCCGTCCATTGATGAGCAGCAGGAAATAGCTTCGTGCCTGTCTGCATTGGATGATATCATCCGGGGCGAGAACGATAAACTTGAGGCTTTGAAGAATCATAAGAAAGGTCTTATGCAACAACTATTTCCCATTTATAAGTAAACATACGATATGGCTTATAATGACGACATAATTAAGACTCTACGTGAGGGTTTTGAAATAGACAAATACAATAAGTTTACTAACTGTGCCCTGATATTTGCATACAATGGCACGGGGAAGACACGTTTATCTTACGACTTCGCGCACTTCGGTAGAGAAGAAGATTCTCCCAAGCACACTCTCTATTATAACGCTTATACAGAGGACTTATTCACGTGGAAAAACGATCACGTGAATAACACTAATCATTACCTGCGAATTAACCAGGAGTCGCAGATGATACAGGGATTGGCTGGTTATACCCTTGAGGAATCTCTACATAGGTATCTTAGTGTTTTCAGCGATATTGACTTCGAATTCCTGTATGAGGATAAAGAAAACCACGATCTTCCGTATGGTGTATCCTTCAGTAAACACAAGGTCACGGTCGAAGGGGAAGAAACAGTTTTTAAGAACATTAAGATATCTCGCGGTGAGGAAAGATTGTTTGTATGGTGCTTCTTCCGCTGTATAATGGAGCATGTTCTGAGTGAGGATCCTGCGTATAAAGATATTGAGTACATCTATATTGATGACCCAATGTCCTCACTTGATGATAATAATGTCATTGCTTTCGCGGCGCAGTTGTATAATGTTGTTCGTCAGCAAAAAAAGAAGGAATCTGACGTTTTGAGGGCGGGCAAGGAATTGAACCGCCGTTTTAAGTTCATTATCTCGTCACATCACGCTCTCTTCTTTCATGTAATGGCTCATGGCCTGAAAGGAGATAGTAAGTTGGGCTGTTACTATTTAAGCAGAAATAGAATAGATGATATTCCGGTTCTAAAAAGGATGGATGAAAGTGCACCCTTTTATTACAATGTGGCTATGATGGCGGAACTTCAGAAAGCAATCGACAACAACCAGCTATTTACTTATCACTTCAATGTTCTTCGCAGTATTATGGAAAAAATAAAAGAGTTCTTTGGACATTGGGATTTTAGGTTTATTCTGGACGGGATTACTTACAATAATTACAAATTAGAGGAAGGCGGCGAACTGACGCGGGATGAATTGAACGACTTATATTCCCGCATAGTGAACGTTTTTTCACATCAATACTCTGTTTTCGCCCCAGCAGAAATGAATGAAGACGATAAAAGGCTGGCAAAGAACATATTCTATCATATAAAGAAAAAATACAAGTTTCAACTTCCGGATCTGGATGATGAAAGAAGCCAGAGAGAAATCCGAGAAGATAGTAGAAATAATAGGGCGTAACTAATATAAACCAAAGCAGAAAACAAAATGGAAAATCTGACGAAAACCCAGCTGACCAAGCAAGAGAAAGAGCAACTGTTCCGCGCCCTTTGGAATGTAGCCGACGTATTGCGTGGCGCTATGACGGCGGATAACTTCCGCGACTATATGCTCTCGCTGCTCTTCTACCGATACATCAGCGCTCGTTATGAAGCGGCTGCCCGTCGTGAACTTCGCGGAGACCTCCCGGAAGGCAAATCTCTGCGTGTATGGTACACGGAAAACGAGACGGACGTGGCAGAATTCGAGGATATGATGCTCAAGGGTACGCACTATATCATCAAGCCCAAGTATCTCTGGAGTGCCATCTATGAGTTGGCCCGCACCCAGGACGAGAATCTCTTGACGGAGCTGAAAGACAGTTTCCGGCACATTGAGGAGGAGTCGTTCAAGGGAGCCTTCAAGGGTCTCTTCTCCGAAATCAACCTGGACAGCGAGAAACTCGGGAAGGACCGCGCTGCCCGCAACAAGATGATGTGCAATGTCATCTCAAAGCTTGAAGAGAAGCTGATTGAGTTTGATGGAAAAGGAGATATTTTGGGCGACGCCTACGAATACCTCATCGGCCAGTTCGCTGCTGGTAGCGGGAAGAAAGCGGGCGAGTTTTACACGCCACAGCAGGTAAGCACCATCCTGTCCCGTATCGTCACCCTCGATTGTCAGGACCCTTCCACCGGCCATAAGAACGAATTAAGGAGTGTTCTTGATTTTGCCTGCGGTTCTGGTTCGTTGTTGCTTAACGTCAACAACCAAATGAGAGAGCACGGCGGCAAGATTGGCAAGATTTACGGTCAGGAAAAGGAGGTCACCACCTTCAACCTTGCCCGTATGAATATGCTTCTCCACGGCCTGCATGACTCGGAGTTCGAGATTTTCCACGGCGACACCCTAACCAACGACTGGTCAATGCTCAAGGACAGCAATCCCGTAAAGCCAGTAGAGTTTGATGCCGTGGTAGCAAATCCACCTTTCAGCCTTAAATGGGAACCTGATGACGAGACCTCAAAGGACCCTCGTTTCCAGAACTATGGTGTAGCTCCCAAGAGCGCTGCTGACTTCGCCTTCCTGTTGCATGGTTTCCACTACCTGAGCGGCAGTGGCACAATGGCCATCATCCTGCCTCACGGCGTCCTGTTCCGTGGTGGTGCCGAGGCTTCTATCAGGCAGAAACTCCTCACCGACGATAACATCGACTGCATCATCGGTCTCCCTGCCAATCTGTTCTACTCGACCGGTATTCCTGTCTGCATAATTGTGCTCAAGAAATGCCGCAAGAGCGATGACGTGCTCTTCATCAACGCCGCGGAGCATTACTCCAAGGATAAGAAACAGAACACACTTCTGCCGGAGCACATCGACAAGATCGTCGAAACATATCGCGACCGCAAGGAGGAGGACCGCTATAGCCGCAGGGTTAGTCTGCGTGAGATTGTAGATAACGACTACAACCTGAATATAACACGCTATGTCAGCCTTGCACAAGAGGAGGCTCCTGTTAACCTGTCAGAGAATCACGACAAGCTTGTCGAGATTGAAAAGACCTTGGTTGAAGCTCGCACTAAGTTTAACGGCTATCTCAGAGAACTTGGGCTAAAAGAAATATAGCCATTTTTATTGTGCAAATACATTGCGCAATTGTGTTTTACCTTTGTACCGTCATCAGGATGAGCCCTGTTGACGGTATTTTTTGATAACCCTAAAAACAAGAAACGATATGGCAACTTTCCGCGAACTTCTCCTCTCACTTCAGAACCTTTCCGATGCTCAGCTTGACCAGGAGATCAAGATTATTCCCACTGGCTACTGCACCGAAGTATCGGTACACATTGATGGCTATTCTCCCTTCTCTGGCAGGGTTGAGTTAGCGATTTCGAAGGGTGACATCATATATGAGGAGGGCACTGATTCTCCGCAGTGTGGCAGCGGTTTCTGTGGATGCTCTGACGCTGAAGAATGGGACATCCCGGCAAGTGAACTGGTGGCCGGTCTTGAGCCTGGCGAGCAGTTGTACTCCAAAGAGGCAGTAGTCCTCGGCCCCGGGCTCCCTTATATCCGAATTGCAAATATGCAAGATTAATTTTATTGTGCAAATCTATTGCACAATACTGTCTTACCTTTGTATCGTAATGAAAAACAGACCTAATTAAACCATAAAAACAAACAAAAACATGCGAGAGCTCAAATGCCCCAAGTGCGGAAATGTGTTTTCCGTGGACGAAGCCGACTACGCTTCCATCGTCAATCAGGTCAAAGGCGCCGAATTCGACGCCGAGGTTAATCGCCGTATCGCCGAACTGCATCACCAGCAGGAAGCGGAAGAGAAGGCGCGTGCTGCTACAGCAGAAAAGGCTCACCAGAGCGAGCTGTTCAAGAAGGATCAGGCCATCAGCGCAAAGGATGGCGAGATTGCCCGGCTGAAAGAACAGATTTCAGCGATGGGTGACCGTCAGAAGCTCGCTGTGGGAACCGCAGTGGCCGACAAGGACAAGGAGATCGCTGCCCTCAAGGCTGCCATCAACAAGGGTTCCCAGGACCTGGAGATTGCTGTGCTGAAGGAGCGCCAGCAGGCGAAGGAGGCCGCCCAGGCCAAGGATGCCGAGATTGCTGAACTTCGTTCGCAGGCCAAGCTCGCTGCATCAGAGGCCTCACTCAGTGAGAAGCAGATGCAGGCCGAGTATGAAGGCAAACTGCAGGTGGTCAAATCCGAGGCCGCTTCCCGTCTGCGTATTGCAGAAGAAGAGGTTGAACGCCTCAAGGACTTCAAGACCCGCCTGTCCACCAAGATGGTGGGCGAGAGCCTGGAAGTCCACTGTAGCACCATCTTTGAGAGCGAGTTGCGTACGCTCCTTCCGAACGCCTACTTCGAGAAAGACAACGACGCCTCTGGTGGCAGCAAGGGAGACTTCATCTTCCGTGACACCGAGGATGGTCAGGAGTACATCTCCATTATGTTCGAGATGAAGAACGAAATGGAGGATACGGCCACCAAACACAAGAACGAGGACTTCTTCAGGAAGCTCGATGCCGACCGCAATGCCAAGGGTTGCGAATATGCAGTGTTGGTGTCCCTCCTGGAGCCGGAGAGCGAGCTGTACAACGGCGGTATCGTGGATGTCTCCCATCGCTACCCGAAGATGTACGTCATCCGCCCTCAGTTCTTCAAGGCCATCATCACCCTCCTGGTGAATGCCGCCAAGAAGACCATCGACTACCAGCGCCAACTTGCAATCGCACGCAGCCAGAGCATCGATGTGACCAACTTCGAGGGCCAGCTGGAAGCCTTCAAGGACGCCTTCGGCCGCAACTATCGCCTCGCCAGCGAGAAGTTCAAGACCGCCATCGATGAGATTGACAAGTCCATTGCCCATCTCCAGAAGATCAAGGACGCCCTCATCGGCTCAGAGAACAACCTCCGCCTTGCCAATGACAAGGCCGACAACCTCACCATCAAGCGGCTGACCCGTGGTAACCCCACGATGAAGGCCAAGTTCGATGAGGCCCGCCAGAACAAGCTGGAAGAAGGACCTGAGGTGCAGTAGGTGTAGAAACATAAATCCATATACCATGGCGTTTTCGGACATACAGAACGTAAAGAATCAGGTTCCCGTCTTAATCGGGAACCTGAAAAACAAGGGGGACTTTGGAGATTTTGAAATCCTTCAACAATTGCGATTGACTGTCCCGGCGTTAATCAAATTCAACCTCAAGGAGGAGCTTGGATCCATCAAGCCTGAACTGCTGTCTTTTACTCAAGCGGAAAAGGATAATCGCCCTTATAATACTCCGCTACACGTCTATGAGTTGGTGGCATCTTGTAGAAATGCGTTTACCAAGGATGAGACGGAGAGCTATATCAGTATTCTGGCATCGAGATTCGAGGAGGATTGCACATTTTCTCCGGAAAGCAATAGTTTCGACTTGCATTCGATTATTGAAATGGGCAAGGTGCTTGCCATATTCCGTTTCAAGCAGGGCAAGTTCGATGATGTTGATAGAATCCTGAATTCAACCATCAACAGTATAGAGAAGAGCGATACGGACATGCCCGGACTTCGCACCGTAGGGCTTTACAGGGATTTAATCCGGCTTGCATCGAACATGGGAAGGCAATCCGTTTTGGATAGGCTCAGTGCAATTCTAGAAAAGAATGCTCCAAATGTCCACAAAGACATGGCGAGAACAGAGACATCCTTTTCTGTTCCACAAGATATGATCGATAAAGAGCTGGACTTGATGACCGACGGGTATACTATTGATGAGACGCTGACCATATTTGCCATGAAATATGTCCCGACGAATGACCAGATTGAAGAATATGTAAAGAAAATACAGGAACAAGACGGTATTCTATCGGCCTTCACACATTTGTACTTTACAACGAGTGGAACGCTTTCGCATGAAGTTAGGCCAGGCCATGAATACAAGAAAGAGCAAGAAGACCAAAAGGTTTCGACTGCATTAAGTTACTTAACGGTTGCCATGCATCTGATTATTGTCACTGGGCAAGCACGAGGACTATTTACTGTGGACAGCATCATGAATTTCATTGCTAAGAGTCCTGTCTTGACTCCTAGAAGGATCTCCATAATTGAAAAGGGGATATATGCTTATATGGAGTATGACTATATATCAGCGATGTCAATATTGATTCCGCAAATTGAATATATGGTAAGAGCATTCTATGCTCAGAACGGTTACCCGGTTACCTCAAATGACGCCATTGGGACCACGAGCGATGCTCTTGGTACGTTGCTCAATAATGAAGAGATTGTAATTCTTGATAGAGATATAACCAGGTATCTTCGGACCATCTTGTCAAACCGGACAGGGTGGAATCTCCGGAATCTGTATTGTCACGGGATAGACGATTCGTTCTCTCTTATTCAAGCGGACCGGGTGTTTCATATTATACTACTAATGGCAGTCTTAAGTCAGAATATTCGGCCCGAATCAAAACCTTGATTATGACAATATGTCACGACAAAAGACGATGGCAAAGCATTTGAGATATAACGAATTATATAGAAACAATTATCTTCATCAAGCAAAAGCATATGTTTGTAAAAGCAATAGAAATAGCAACCAACTTTACACGTCCATTTACTTCAATCAGCAGAGTGTATGGAGAACAAAATGCGGAACCGGGATGTGCAACCTTCATTATAGTTAATAATGAGGGCTGGATTCTTACTTGTAAACACGTAGCAAGGCAAGTGGCTATAGCAGATCAAGTTAACAAGCAGTACTAGAATTTTAAGAGCGAAATATCACTTCTCAATAAAGGCGAGAGACATTACAAGTCGAGAGTTAAAGAAATCGAGAAGAAATATGGTTATACAAAAGGGAAAGGTATCCTCATCCAACAAAAAAACATGTTCGTTAATGTCGTTGATAAAATGACTGGGTTTAAAATATTCGAACACCCTAAGTATGATATTGCCTTAATACGTTTAGACGGGTTCGGTAAAATCCTATGTGACACTTTTCCTGTGTTCGCAAATGATTCTGCTGATCTAAAGCAAGGGAAATCGCTTTGTAGATTAGGATACCCTTATCCAGAATTCACCAACTATGAATATAGCGAAAAGATAGACGACATTGTCTGGACGAATACAGGAAGGAATCAGACGCCTTTATTCCCGATTGATGGAATTATGACAAGAAATTGTATGGATGATTCGAAGATTGTTGAAATTGAGTTGAGCACACCAGGATTGAGAGGCCAAAGTGGAGGACCATTATTCGATGTGAATGGTGTTATTTATGGAATGCAGTCCGCGACGCTCACTCTACCATTAGGCTTTGACCAAGAGTCAAGGGTTATAAAGGTTAAAGTCGTCGAAAAGAAAGTTAATGATTATTCCTTCATTCATCTTGGCCGCTGCGTACATGTAGACGTTCTAAAATCTTTTATGGATAGTTTAGGTGTAAAATCCCAAGTAGGATAAGGGTGGGGTATGTTCTGAATAGTGCTATTAGTGGAGAGCAACGAAATCAGTTTCGTTGCTCTGCGCATCTTTTAAAATGGCCTTCACCAGGTCGCCGGCATCAAGAGCAATGGTCTGCTGCTGGTCGTGGATGTTGTAGTCATACTTGACCGCACAAACTTTGACGGGGCCGAGATAGCGGCTGTCAAGATATGCATTCTCGAACTGGAATACAAACGGGAAATCCTCTGTGGGATGGTCAGGAATGTGCTTCTCGAGTTCTTTGAGAGACGCGACCTCTCTACCCTTCTCGTCCCGCAGAATATCATCATTGCGTTCAATATAGATGAAAGGCATCGAGTCCCACAATTCAGTCCGTGACGTGAAGATAAGGGATAGCCGCTTGCGATAACGCTCGATGTAAAAGCCGCTCTTTTCCGCCCAGGCTTGATCAACCTGGAAGAGAGTATAACGAACCTCGTAGTGGATATGGTTCTCGATCTCGCCGATAATGGTCTCACCATATCTGGGCGTCCGCAGTTCTTTGAGAGAGATGCCATACTCCTGGGCGTATTTCTTCGCTCCTTCCTGGTACCCGACCTTTGTGACCATGATGCCGTTTACACCATTCAGGTCATCGAGAACACCCTTGAAATCACGAACCTTGCCGATTGGGACCAGCGTGTTGTAATTCTTGCACTCGATGGCAACTCGATGCTTGTTACCAGCTATCTCATATTCCCAATAAACATCAATCTGATGCTTCTGTCCAGATCGACCCTCTAACTTCACGTCATGCTGAACTTTCGTGGTACGCACTACATCGAGATTCACCAACTGCTGGTAAATCTCTTGGGTAAAGCGCTCATATTCCGTATTCGGGTTCATTTGCTGTCTGCTGAATAATATCCTATTGCACCTAGATGTAGAAACTATTTATTCGTTTTATAGAACTTGTGGTCTTTATCAAGGAATACGACATAAAAGATGTTATCCACAATATACCCAGCAACTCTATGCTTTTGGCCACCAATATCCTTTA
>Ga0256405_10008388_pt1 | contig 14849 bp, 18 predicted proteins | sample RumenRJG_02DNA_FD_189096 | JGI IMG/M metagenome (GOLD analysis project Ga0256405, IMG submission 189096) | Bovine rumen microbial communities from Lethbridge, Alberta, Canada - RJG_02 | ecosystem: Host-associated > Mammals > Digestive system > Stomach > Rumen | place: Canada: Alberta... | reverse complement strand
ACGTCGCAGATTTGATAATCTCTTTCCCGTTCTCGCCATACCCCTTGGTGAGAAATTGGAGGGCCTTGGCCACTCTTGACGGAGTCTTGAGCAGTCCTTCGCGTGTCGGGTCCTCGCCGATAAGGGAAAGGATTGCTTCAACATGGGCCGCTATTTCGGCGGTTGTTTTCTCATCGTATTTCTCTTCTTTGATATATGGCATGGCTTTCTTATTAAAAAAGTGCACAAAAGTAGGGAAAAAATAGAGAATTCACTAATTTTGCTTACTAAAAAGCTTTAACCATCAATATTTTTAATAACCATCATGAATAACCTATCGATTTTGAAAAGCTTGTCCTTGACTTTTGCAGCAGCGTTAATCCTCGTTTCCTGCGAAGGAGCGGGTGAAGAGGTGAAACCATCTGTCGAGCCGCAGCCGACTCCGCCCGAGGAAGAAGTACCACCCGTTCCTACCGAACCTGAAGTACCTGTTGTTGAGGCCCCAAAAGCCGATCTGTTGGATTTGGAATTTTATAATGACGGCTCCGTAAAGGATATTTCCGGGGGAGGGATGACTATTGCAAATGTCGCAGGGGCTCCCATGGTCAATTATTATAATGATCAGTATTCCAAATATGTAGTCCATTTCAATCACCGTCTCGGGACCAGTGCGGCTTCCGGCTATGTAAAGGCGGATTATTCTGCTTCTCAGACGGTAAAGAATAAGCTCTCAGACGGTCACTCGCTAGAGTGCCTCTTCCGCATGGACAAGGTCTCTGACGGATCCGCTGAGGTCAAGATGTTCAGCGCAATGCAGTCCGGCGGTACAGGATTTCTCATAACTAATTCTGCAAGAGGCACTCAGATTACGTTCCTTCCGAACATCAGTACCACCGGGAAGTCAAATTGGGTATGGACCACTAGCAACATTGTCCCTGAAGCAGGCAGGTATTATCATGTAGTCGGGGTTTGGAATAAATCTGAGCAGAAATCATATATTTATGTGGACGGGGAGCTGAAAGGGACAGCCGACGCTCCCGGAGATATGGTATTTCCTTCCTCTTCCAGCTGTCATTGGTTCGGTGTCGGCGGAGACGCAAGTACGAGTAATGCGACCAATGCCTGGAATGGAGATGTTGCTATCGCGAGAGTCTATGATGATCCTCTGACGGCAGAGCAGGCAGCTGCCCTCTATTCCAAGGTAGAATCTTCTTCTCCAAAGCAGGAAATAATTGAGATTGAGGATCTTTCCTTCCTCGGAGAGTGCAATATCAAACCCCTCTACAGGTATAATGTCTATGGAACAGGATTTCGGAGCGGGGATTCTCTTAGGTTGGAATCCTGCGAGGATAAGAATACAGTTTTCAATCCTTCTTCGAAGGTTTATTCCGACCATCTCTCCATTACTGTTCCATCCGAACTCAAGGACGGTCTTTATCGACTGATGCTTGTTCGCGGCGGCGCTGCTTACCCGCTCGGATCCGCAATGATGAGGATTGCGGACGGATATGTCGCTACGGGCACTCAGGTGGTTGCCCATCGTGCGCTTCACAATACCGGCGCTCCCGAGAACTCAATTGAGGCCGTACAGAAGGCTCAGAAGCTCGAAGGACTGTATGCCTCCGAAATAGATGTATGGGTGACCACTGATGGGGAAGTCGTTGTCAATCATGATAAGTCCTTCCCGACAGATCCCCTCAGTCATGTAATCCAGAATTCCTCTTTTTCGGATCTTTCTGCAGTTCGTCTATCTAATGGAGAGTCGGTCCCGAGGCTAAAGGATGTCCTCGAAGAGATTCGGAAGGGAGATATGAAGTTGGTTATTGAGATAAAATCACATGCTGATGATGCCAAAAATTTCCGATGCGTGGATTCTTGTATGGCCCAGGTTACCCGTTACGGACTGGATGACAAGGTCGACTGGATAGCATTCAGCTATGAGAATTGCAAACGTATTGCCGCCGCCAGGCCGAAGGCGATCGTACAGTATCTCAATGGAGACAAGGCTCCTTCCGTGTGTGCTGCGGACAAGATAAAGGGGATTGATTATAAGATGGAAAAACTTAAGGATGAGTGGATTACCGAAGCTCATAGCCTTGGTATGGTGGTCAATGTATGGACGGTAAACAGTGATGCGGACATGCTTACTTACATAAGCAAAGGAGTTGATTTCATAACAACCAACAACCCTCAGAACTGTATCTCTCTTCTGAGTAAAAAATACATTGAATTACCAGAGTGAAATATTTTTTCGAGAAATATGATATTGTATTGAAAAAATATATATATTTGCAGCCCCTTATGACGTATTATAACGCTAAGTATTTGAGTTATTGACTTTTAAATTATATTTTACTATGTATTGGACACTTGAACTTGCAAGCAGCCTCGACGACGCTCCATGGCCGGCAACCAAAGAAGAATTGATCGATTATGCCAATCGCTCCGGCGCCCCTGAAGAGGTGATTGAAAACCTTGAAGAACTTGACGAAGACGGCGACATCTACGAATCTATCGAAGATATCTGGCCCGATTACCCTACAAAAGAAGATTTTTTCTTTAATGAGGAAGAATATTAACAGATTTCTCAGTTAATCTATACTGAAAATCAATAAGTTATGAGAGAACCAAGGATAGTTCCTTGGTTTTTTTGTGCCCTGAAATGGGGTGAAAATGGGCACTTTTGGAGCCTCTACTATGGAAATTCCGCAGTAAAGTGACCCCCTCGTTCCGGTAAAGTCGTGACCCCCGTTTCCGATTCAAAGTGATCCCCCTGTACTAGATACAGAATCCTAAATAGAATGCAGGCTGACGGGGTTTTCCCTCTGATCAGCCTGCACTTTGTTTATTAATGAAAAGGAAAAACCAGAGTCAACTTCTATCAGGGATAGACTCAATCTGAGTCAACCTAAATCCGGAAAGGACACGAGGGGTCAATTAGCAGGAGAATGAGGGGGTCAATTTAGAGGGGATTCTCCATTATCCACTAATCAAGTTGTCGGAAATATACAACCATATCAGCCCGTTGGTAACTCGCCGGTAACTAGGACTCAGGCAGGAGGAACTGGGCGAAGTCTATTATAGTTTATGATTCTAAGAAGATGAGGTTGCAATAGCATTCATGGCATAATAGTCCCCCCGCACTCCACATATAGACAACATCGCTCTTAGGCAAATCTACGCCCACCTAACAATAAGGGAATGAATTTATTGATTAGACATATCATTACAAAACAAACAACCATAATCAAAAGAGATGCAATAAACGATGTTAGCGGATAAACAGGAGAAGCCGAACTAATAATATGTCTTGATATATTTATCAACCATTGGTGTATAGATAACGTTACTATAGTACCACTGGATGATGCTATGACAAATAAGTTATTCTCTGGCTTAAAAACTCTAAGAGTAGAATAGAATAACACTAATCCAATTATGGAGGCCGGGATAAAGAGGAAAGCGCTTTTGCCTAATTGACCCACATACAAATAAGCATTGCTGTTCCTTCGAGCACAAGCAAAGTATACAACAAATAGCAAGACACCTATAAGAATCGACATCCAATCATTTCTATAGGAGAGAAAACCATAGTCTCGTATTATCCTGCCAAATAAAAAGAAACAGTACGCAACCGGCAAAGACAATAAGGGTGAAACAGTCGTCGGCCATTCTAAAGTGTTGATATATAATGCGAGACCTAAAAAAAGTAGAGCGCAGATGACCTGATTGACTTTATTCTTCGAATTCTTCGAAGTGATGTGATACAGCAGTTTAATTATGAATAAATCGTACACGAACCAAAGAGCGCCAGCGCAAGGGATACCGTCAATTGAGTGACAACCCAACAGGATTCCAAGTATAGAAATCCACAAATCCCCAATACTGATAGAACCAAGACCTAGATATATACTGATATTCAAAAAGGCAAATATAAGGTAAGGAACAATAAGAGAGCGTATATTCTTTATAATCAATTTATTGAACGGCAAATCCTTATACAAATATCCTGATATTGAAAAAAAATCGGCACATTTATGCTATAGATATACTTGGAGACGTGTGGAGGGAAGAAATGTCCCCACACTATCAATAGCATTCCAACAGCTTTAGCATAATCAATCCAAGCTTCTCTACTTTGATTTCCCTTCAAATTTATAGTTGCCATTCTTTATAGATAATCCATCAAGCTGAAATATACCAGCAAATCGTCTTAAAGTTACAAATTTAGAAAAAACTCAGAAAACTATAGATGTTGTTTGTTTCACCTATCTCAGAAGTGAAACTTACATCTTGTTGACTTTAAGCCTTTTGCTGAAAGGCGGCCGGAGGGACGTTTCACTTTCTTGCGCCGAGGCACAAAACAGGAACATCAATGGCATCCAAGCATAGATAATCCACCTCCGGTAACCGGATATATTTCTCATTGAAACTCCTTTCTGAAATCGACAGTTGAGGTGGATACAGGGCTGAAATTTGCCCGTTTATTCGGCAACGGATACCCCTTCCCATCCCTCCTCCATCCCATCCCTCTCCTGTGTCATCATCTCTCCAATGAAAGTTGCTAACGGATTAGGGGAAATTCCGAAGCAAAGTAGTCCCCTCGTTCTCTTGTAATTGGGACCCCCTGTTCCGAAGCAATGTATCCCCCTGGTCATAAGAACGAAATCATAAAGAGAATGCAGGCTAGTGAGGTTTTTCTTCCCTACAGCCTGCATTCTTAATATCGATGAAAAGAAAAGATAAAGGGGTTACTTTACAGCGGATTCTCCAGGTAATCCATTGCCAGCCCATCAGTTTTTCGTATTTTTGTAAAAACTACAATTATGGCCAGAGAAGTATTCATCCATAACTCAAGATTGTTTAAAAAGAGCTTGAGCCTTGCAGATATCATAGGAGATAACACTTATGAAGTTTCTTACCTGGATGACAAAATGAGGATGACAACACAAAAGAGTGAGTCGTGTTTCACTTTGTTATTTGATGGGAATTGCATTGGACGAGGAGTGCAGGTTGTTGAGAATACCAAAGACACTATTCACCTGGCAGTTAACCTTCCTTGTACACAAGAAGATATCCAGATGCTATACATTGTATCAAGAAGGATAGCCTCTATATGGAAGTCTGACAGCATAATGGTTGAAGACACCAAGGTTAGTTTATCTGAAATAAAGAAGATGGAGGAGCATGATATTGCTATGAATAAGAGTCTTCTTGGTGATGCCCCCAAATTATTTGGAGATGATTATGCGACCCTCTACTGTGTTACTCTACCCATCTGTATCCCCGTAAAGCAACTACAAGGTTATTCTGATGATTATCAAGGGTTCAGCCAGTTCCTTGATGAGAAACAAGGGCTTGGTGCATTCTACTCCTGTCCAATTTTTTATACACTCAATGGGGAGGTTATTTCTTTATATGTGGGCATTTCAGAGGGCGAGTTTATTCTGCCAAATAAGCCCCAGATGTCTTTTATGAATGATGGGAAAGAGGTTCAGTGTGACAAAGCTCTGATTGCCATACCAGAAGTATTTCCTGATGAAAAAATCAGTAAACTAGATTATCAAACCTTTGTTGACAGAATACCCAAAGAAAAAGTATCAGAGTTTGATTGCCAGCATATGTTGGTCTCAAACCTTTCACTTGAAGAGTTGCAGTCAATCTATAAGGGATAGTTCATAATTGCTATTTAGTGTCACTTGGTGGTATCTCAGCCTGCCTCAGACTTCCCCTGTGACTATCCAAGTTTTTGAATACAAGTGTAACTGGCTGATAATAAGTAACATAGAACAATTACACCATATCTTTAATGATGAGGAAGAATATTGATATAGCATATTGCCATTCAATATGTTAAAAAACTGCCGCTGCGATCTCATATGAGGTCGCAGCGGTCATTTGAGGAGCAGAAGGTTAACGATTCTTCTTTTCTTTTAGGTAGCGTTTGTACTTGTTCCAGTAACTCGTGGAATTACTCTTGTGGGCGCAATCTTTACTGATTAAGCCATCAAAGCCGTCTGTTTTAAGGATCTCTTCTTCTACTGACTCCAGCGATACGTCAGGGTGATTATCCAGGTAAGCCGCGATCCTGTTGACCGGGAGTTTGTAGTTCTCGATGGAGAGCGCACTTTCTATTCCGTTGTCCTGCAAGTATTTGACATACGCATCCATATAGGATGCCTTGTCGAAATCGATGGGCATCCTTTGACCGGCCGTGAATGCGACGTCTTGCTCCTTCGTTTTGCCAATGATATAGCCGATAAAGCGGTTATTGGGATTCATCGATTTAAGCACCTGACTGCCCATTTTGAAATACTTCTTACACTCCTCCGTACTCATGCTGTCCGTTCCAGGATATAAGACCGCAACATAAATGATGGGCTTTTCGCCGAGACTGGCATAACAGAAGCGGGACAGCATCTTTTTCGCAACCTGATCCGCCCTGGTGGCATCGATTTCCACGAGGAGGTTATCCTTCTCCCAGAAGATGTCTGCCCTGTCCTGGACCTTCTCCCAGACATCACCCATATTCTTGAATATAGGGACTTCAACATCTCCTTCAAGGAACGTAGAAAGCGTCCTCTGGAATTGTTTTACCAACTGTCTTTTCTGTGCTTTTGAATCTTTTCCTTCAGCAAATAACTGTCGGAAGGTTTTGCCGTACTCATTATTAGCAGACGCCAGTGCGTCTTCAATCCGTTTTAGAATATCCATATCTTACATTTAAGTGTTTTTTTAAAGTATCAAATATAAAAAAATTAAACGGACAATCCAAGCCGTCTCCTAGATGTTGGAAATAACCGTAGCAGAAGGCCTTGGCGGCAATGTCCAGCTTCATCGACCAATTCAACGGGGAAGGTTTATTATGCACCATACAGAGTAGTGCAGGGCATATGAGTTATGAATATAAATTATCCATTTATTAAATCACGAAAAAATTCCTACCTTTATATCGCCAGCAATTGATAACAATATGAGCAACCTAACACGAAGATGCCGCATCTACGCGACCATTGACGGTTTACCTGTCCATTAAGATATTCAAACGCAAAAAAAAGATTGAACATGCAACAGTCATTTTCTGAAAAAGAGTTGAAAGCCTTCCTGACAAAGGCTTTGACCAAGACGTACTACTCCTGGCACAAGAACGCATTGCCTCTTGAAAACGCGATTCAAGTTTTGACTGAGACTTCAGAGAAAGCCGGTTGGGGTATAGAGGATACTCTATATTATCATATCGCTGATGTCAAGAATGAGGATATCCGGCAACTTTTCCGCAGATTTCTCATTGCGAAAAAGTATAATGTCCGGCCCTTTGACATGACACAACAGGGAGCTCCGCCTGCAATTGTCTATGCTTCTGATGATTGCGTTCTCATTAATATGTGGAACCACGTAACATCTACAAGGGTATTATCTCCATCCGGAGATGTCCTCATTCCTGAGGGGAATGTGATTCTTTTCCCGAATACGATATCTTATTTCGGCTTTGTTGCAAGGGACGTTACTACTCGAAAAATGGGTATGTACTCCAGGTTTGGCCAGGAGGTCTTACCTTGTATTTTTGACAATGTGACCAGGAAAGGGGAATTATCTTACGAGGGTGTCTCTTTCGATTTGGTGATGGCTGATTTAGCAATAAAAGCTATTTCGGATGAAATACAACACGGCCGTGCCATTAAGTTCATCTACGGAAACGACCAAGTTGCAGGTATCTCTATCAGCCACGAACAGGGGACGGCTGAAATGATTGCTCCGGGAGTCAGACGTATAGTTTTTGATGGTGTTCAAACCGATGATGGTATTTGTGAGTCGGTTTTGACCGAGCTTAAGGGGATCATCGGGAAAACTCACAGAATTATTGATATCAATGGGTAAAACAAAAGAAGACTGGTTGCTCTTGGAGGATGATCTATTATGTGCCGCCAAGAGGTATTCAACATGTGATGAAACCCTTGCCCAGAATAAAAGGGAGGCAAGACGTTGCCTAAGAAAGTTGCTGATGCATGGCAGTGATAATGCGAAATGGGAAGCCTGGAAGATTATCGATAGCGGAGTCGTCGGGAACCGTCCTGTTTTCCTGCTGTTTCGTTTCTTGGAGATGGCGAAGATGGGCCGTGCGAACAGCTCAACCCTGTTTTCTTATAACTCGGGCTCACATCTCATGGAATCCTATGCCAATGTCCTTCTGAAATGGAGACTGGTGCTTTATGTCGCGGAAATCCTGGCTATTGTCGTTTTACTTATTAAGCTGTTGTTCTGATCATGGCACGTTCGAGAGATGCATTTAAGAAGGATCACTTGCGTTTTCGGGATCTTGTACAGGTGTGGGCGTTGTCCTTGCTGGTCGGGCTTATTCTGCTGGCGATTATTGTCTTACTGATTCCTCCTGCAACATTGAAAGATGGTGTCGTCTATTCGCTATGCATCATCGGAATAGATGTTGTACTGTTGGGAATTACCGCCTTGGGGGCATTTATCAAAAGGCACTGACGTAATGATGGTATTTCAGGAATTCGTTTTTTTATACTGAAACCGATCTGCTATATTCGCTGTTATGATACACGAAGATGAATTGCCTGCCTTCATGGAAGAGGTCAGAAGACGTGCGCTGCTTGCATGTGACAACAAGCCTGAGTATGTACGGGCATTACGGGAGAGTCCGACCTGGTACCGGTTCGGGAACGATGAAATCGGCTACTGGAAGAACGCCGGCTACCGGTACGATTTCTACACAAATCCAAGCAAGTTCAGGGAGATGATGAAGCAAAACAAAATTGCCGCATACCTATCGGATAGAAGACAAGGGTGCAGCAATCTGTTGGACTATCTTCCTTTACTGACGTTCAAGAATGAGAAAGCAGATGGGAAGTTCCTGCATTTCTATTGTAATGAGGACCTTTGCAGGTATGACTTCAAGAAAGAATAATGTAGCACCCCCAAAATAGAGCTTGCTCTAATGAATGTGGAGGACGACTTTATCAGTATGCTTTTCTTTAGAATCATCTTCCCATGTAACTTGAACCCTAGTTTTTTCTGGCATGTCGCTGTAAACCAGAAGTTCCAATTGGACACTGTCGCTGGAATAAATTGTTTCAATAGGGAAAGAGGCTTCAAGATCTCTGAATGTAGCCACCCCTTAAAATGTAGCCACCCCTTAAATATGAGACACAAGAATTTCGGAACGGAGGCGCAGCTGCCTCCGTTCCATTCTTCCGAAGCTGAACAAAGCAACTCCATCAGGCAGATAATGGAGCACGTTGATAGCTGGAATGAACTCAGTCAGGAAGTTCAAACCCTTCAATCCATAATTGAAGCCTTGAAAGAAGTGTCTGAAAAGATTGACAAGGATAAGGCTGGGCTCAGGGTAGTGGTTGATGTTATGGACCAGGTGCATGCAATGCTCTCCTGCGAAACAGAAGGGCTGTTCGACCTTCAAAAGCAAGTCAGGAGGCAGGTCGTAGAAATGTGCCAGAAATCCGTTCCTCTTTCTCTTTCGGATGATGTCGGGGCCAAACTCAATACCGCCCTCAATGAGACAAGCCAAAAGATGAAAGAGATACAGGCCGAATACCTTCGAGACATTCAGAAACACAACGAAAAGTTCCTGGCCGACCTAAACAATAGCAAAGGTGTATGGCTTTCTAAGAAGGTCTTCTGGTGGTCCGCCGGGATTGCCTATGTATTGTCGTTGCTGGGATTCTGCGTTATTATATGGAATCTTGTGCATTGAAAGGCCTTCAGAATGAGCCATAATGTTATGATATATATGGTCATACTATCACGTTACGTATTGTTATACAACAATAAACGTTTATTATGTCGAAACATTACATTCTTTTTTGTAAATTTGCTCCAAATGCATTTGAATGTATGAAGAGCATAAAAGATATATCGGCAAAGCCGTTCATCAAGTGGGTTGGAGGTAAAACTCAACTACTTGATGAGGTGAAAAGATCCCTGCCGTCAGATTTGGGAAAGAGAACAGGCCTCACATATGTGGAGCCATTTGTGGGAGGTGGCGCTGTGCTGTTTTGGATTCTTCAGGAGTATCCAAATATTGAAAGGGCCGTCATCAATGATATCAATGCTGAGTTGATTTGCACATATCGAGTCATCAAAAGCAATGTTGAAGCTCTGATACAAGAACTCAACCGAATTCAGTCCGAGTACATTTCTTTGGGCGCAGATGGCAGGAAAGAATATTTCCTGTCGAAAAGAGCCTTGTTCAATTCGCGTAATATCTCAGATATTAATACTGCGGCTTTATTTATATTCTTAAACCGGACTTGCTTCAATGGCCTTTACCGGGTTAACTCAAAGGGAGAATTCAACGTTCCTCATGGCAAATACTCTAACCCAAAGATTTGTGATGAAGACACCCTGCGTGCAGACTCCGCCCTTCTCCAGAAGGTTGAAATTCTTTGCGGAGATTTCAGCGAAACCGGCCAGTTGGCTGGACCTGATGCCGTGTTCTACTTTGATCCTCCATATAAACCCTTGACAGAGACAGCTTCTTTTACATCATACGCCAAAGATGGTTTCGATGACAACGAGCAGCGACGTTTAGGCCGTTTCATTGAGGATATTGCATCGGAAGGAGCTGTGTTTGTAGCAAGCAATTCAGACCCTAAAAATGTAGATCCTGAAGAGAACTTCTTTGACAGGCTATATCATAATTTCACAATTAAAAGAGTATCAGCAGCCAGAATGATTAACTCCAATCCCAATGGCCGAGGATGCATTTCGGAGATAATGATTTCAAACGCTTTCAACATATAGAGTTATGAGAGATTTCGACAAATGGCTTGCGGCCTTCAGACCGTCAATCGCCGACTATAAATACTATGTGGATTTTGACAAGGTTTTCGCAAATGTCGAGGCTATCAAGATTCCATTGAACATATTAAACTCGCTCATAGGTTCAAAGAATATCGAGCAGGAATTTGAAGCCATCCTCAAACAATACCCAGACACGTTGAAATGCATCCCGATCCTTCTTGCAAAGCGTGAGCTGGAGATAAAGGCTATGGATGATGAAGGCCAGTTCAATTTCAAATTCAATCGAATGAACTATACTGTCTCTGACTATACAAAGTTCATGCGTAAGACCGGATTGTTTGACCTTATGGAGAATCATATCGTCAACAATCTTGTGGATTACGTTACAGGCGTTGAGACTGGACTTGATTCAAACGGAAGGAAGAACCGTGGCGGCCACCTCATGGAAGACCTGGTCGAAAGCTATTTGCAAAAAGCCGGTCTGGTCAAAGATAAGACCTACTTCAAGGAAATGTATATCCATGAGATTGAATCTAAATGGGGAATTGACCTGTCTTCAATATCAAACAACGGTGGAGCAGAGAAACGCTTCGACTTTGTGGTCAAGGGTAAAGATACCGTGTATGGAATAGAGACGAACTTCTATACCAGTAGCGGATCCAAGCTGAATGAGACAGCTCGCAGCTATAAAACCATCACAATGGAAACCAAGGATCTTGGCTACTTCAAGTTTGTTTGGTTCACTGATGGTTGGGGCTGGGGCAGCGCCAGGAACAACTTGAAAGAGACGTTTGATGTTCTGGAGGATTTGTACAGCATCTCCGATCTTGAGGATGGTATTATATCTAAGAAACTAAAGTAAGCATTATGCCAGACCAAAACATTTCAATGGTATGTAAGGGACAAGAGCCTTTGGCTATTGTCCCAGTGAATGGAAGCTACATTCTCGGCATATACAAAGGCACTTTGTCAGATTATGATATCCTGCTTAAGTATCGTCAAAAAGAGGGCGATAACTGGAGTCGTATTCGCACTCCTAAGCATATTCATTGGGCTGTAGATATGTTGATTAAACATTACAGTGAACCACACGAGACTGATCTGCTGCTGGATAGCTTACTTAATCTTTGGGAGCAGACAGTCCCATTAGAATCCAAAGCAGAACAAGATGAATTGCTATCACCGGACAAATTATTGGCTGATGTCAATGATGAAGCTGCAAAATACGGCAAATTAGCCGGTAAAGGAGAATATAGCGTGAAGTTCCTCATATTGATCGCAAAATTGTTGATGGTCCAGGAAAAGACCAACAGGCATGATGCGTATATGTTCAAGAACTTATTAGAAAGGCTCAAAGAGCACCGGAATATTTTTGAGATTGTTTCAACTGCGACATTCCATTGATGATAACTCCATATTATAGGTCCAACGACAAAGACTTCACTCTTTTACAGGGAGACTGTATCGAATTACTGAATTCTTTTGATTTTAAGTTCGATATGGTCTTTGCAGATCCACCATACCATTTATCAAATGGAGGAATCAGCGTACAGAGTGGTCGCATGGTATCTGTGAATAAAGGAGAATGGGATAAATCGCAAGGCTTTGAGGAAGATTACAAGTTTGATAAAGAATGGCTGTCGGCTTGTCGAGATAAACTTAAAAGCAACGGCACTATTTGGGTGAGCGGCACATATCATAACATCTTCTCAATAGCCAGGTGTCTGACAGAACTTGGTTTCAAGATACTGAACTGTATTACCTGGGTCAAAACTAATCCACCACCGAACCTTTCCTGCCGGTATTTCACTTATTCGGCTGAATATATCCTATGGGCTAGAAAGGAACAGAAAGTTGCTCATTATTTCAACTATGAGTTAATGAAAGAGATAAATGGCGGGACCCAGATGCGCGATGTCTGGACTCTGCCCGCAATTGCAAAGTGGGAAAAGAGTTGTGGTAAACACCCTACTCAAAAACCGCTATGCGTCCTTTCACGCATAATTCAGGCTTCGACAGAACCCGGAGCCTGGATTCTCGATCCGTTTACGGGCAGCAGCACTACCGGTGTTGCCGCTACACTCCTTGGCCGCCGCTTCCTGGGCATCGACCAGAGCGAGAAGTTTCTTGAATTGAGCAAAGCTCGAAGAGAAGAACTCAATAGCTATGCTATCCGTGGTGAGTATTTGGACAAGCTCCAGAAACAAGCCAAACTGTTTGAAGATAAAGACATCCGTGTCCTCAGTGAACCTCAGGTTTACTATGGGCCAGATTTGCCATTTTAACCTGTCTTTATGCCCAATTTTGTAAGTGTTCTAATTAATAGGTAAAACTTGTAATTCGATATGGCTATTGCTCAAATACTGGACTTATGTTGGAGAATCCGTTATAAACTGACCCCCTCATTTGACATGCCCCCCAAAAGTTGGACACCAACCAATGGGAATTTATGTATAAGAAACATTCTTTTGAGGAGAAACTTCGATGTATGAAGCTTCTTGATGAAGGATATCCTCTGAGGCGGTTGTCCAGAGAGTCCGGTATCTTACGCAATCAACTTCGCGATCTTCGTAAACGTTATCTTGCATTTGGAGAAGAAGGTCTGAAACGTAAAAAAGGTATTTTGCCACAGAAGCAGAAAAAGCATCAGTGAAGATCGAGTTGATGGAAAAAACGTTACCTTTGAATGAGATCTGCATAAAACACAACATCTCCGAAGGCGCCATCTATAGCTGGCGTAAAACCGAAGGTAAGGATCAGTTGTCAATGGCAAAGAAAAAGAAAGAATCACTTACAGAGCTTGAGGAACTCAGAGCCCGCAATGAGTATTTGGAAGCTGAGAATGCTCTGCTAAAAAAAGTGAAAGCCTTAGTCGAAGCAAGGGATGCCCGTCTCAGAGAGACTGGGCAGAAGCCATCCACGAACTGAGGCACGAACACAATCTTGATATCCTTCTCAAGATTCGAGGGATGGCCCGTTCTACATACTACTACCATATTGCTCACTTGCCAGATCCAGATAAATATGAGAAAATCAAAAAGCGGATATACGCCATATATGAGCATCATAAGGGGCGTTACGGTTATCGTCGCATTACCCTTCAGCTAAGGAACGACGGTGTCTTCATAAACCACAAAACGGTACAGAGACTCATGGCTGATATGGGACTTAAAGCAAAGGTAAAACACGTAAAATATCGCTCTTATAAAGGAGATGTCGGACGTATTGCGCCAAATGTCATTGATAGGGACTTTAAAACAACGGGGGTCAACCAGAAATGGGCGACAGACATCACAGAATACAAGATCCACGAAGAGAAAGGTTATCTGTCGCCAGTCCTTGATATGAACAACGGAGAAATCGTTGCCTATACTAAATCCAGACACCCCGACTTGCAGTTGGTAATTGATATGGTTGATGCTGCCATTGAAAAGGAGAATCCACCAGAGGGACTTGTCCTCCATTCAGATCAGGGATGGCACTATCAGCACAAATCGTATCAAACACGATTGAAAAACAACGGTTTAATACAGAGTATGTCCCGTAAAGGAAATTGCCTGGACAACTCTATGATGGAAAACTTCTTTGGGCTGATGAAATCAGAATTGCTATATTTGCAGAACTGGAATACGCTTGACGAGTTTGAATCTGCACTTGATGAGTATATCGAGTATTACAACAACGACAGAATCAAACTTAGATTAGGAGGAATGAGCCCGGCGCAATACCGAGCACGACAAAAATCAAATCTTTAGTTATAAATCCGTCTAACTTTTTGGGGTCACCTCAATTCCGGTCCGATTTGACCCCCTAGTACTTTTTCCTTTCATCATACAAGAAAAGCAGGCTGAAGTGGTAAAAACCGCTCCAGCCTGCTTTCTTTTTGTGTTTTCGATATCAGAGCCGGGGGGTCACTTTCAATCGGAATAGGGGGTCACGATGAAAAGAGAACAAGGGGGTCTGTCGTTTCCTGATTTTGGTTGACTCGGGTTTATAGATTATTACTGGTAAAAGTTGACCATTCGTCGTTATCCCTAAGATGGGTTTACCATCCGAGTCTTATCACTGTCTGGGGTTGACTGGAGGCC
>Ga0256405_10008387_pt1 | contig 14849 bp, 8 predicted proteins | sample RumenRJG_02DNA_FD_189096 | JGI IMG/M metagenome (GOLD analysis project Ga0256405, IMG submission 189096) | Bovine rumen microbial communities from Lethbridge, Alberta, Canada - RJG_02 | ecosystem: Host-associated > Mammals > Digestive system > Stomach > Rumen | place: Canada: Alberta | collected... | reverse complement strand
GATCTGCTGAAGGGGTGAGGAGGCAGATGATTTGCGCAGGCAGGCTCGCATGCGCGTATTCGCGGTTCCACGTGCCATAATCATAACATTACCTCCGTATATGTCCGCATGGCATCCTCGATATGAAACCTTTTTGCATAATCCATCAGATGGTTCAGGTTCTTCTGGTCGCTTGCCATATATTCCTTCATTGCGTACTGGAAGATTTGCACATCCACGGAATCCTTATATCTCAGAATGTCGCAGATGGTGCGTTCCATATCGTATGCCCGCACCTTGTTTCCAAGATTCGTCTGAATCTCCGTCACACCAAGTTCGTAAACATCATCTTTTACCTGGTAGACGCAAATGCCCTTATTTCTAAGATGCGATGCATTGTATCCGGCTTTTACCGTAACGTTTACGCGTTTCGGCTCCCGCTCCATCAACCCATGCAGATATAGGGCGGTTTCATGGGAGAAAATAATACGGCTGTTTGACAGATAGAGCTGGTAAAGTTCATCCGGCCAGGCATCCTCCGCAAGATATACGCCATGTGCTACCCTTTCCATGTTCCTTTTGCTGACATAATCCGCAAGGGTTGGCTTTGAAACGCCATTTGCAAGCACCTGCGATGTGCATAGGTACCCGTTGCCGTCCTCTACAAGATTATCTAAAATATCAAATCGGCTCATATCATCACCTTACTTTCACGCTCTTAATGATAGCAGATAAGAGCGTGAAAGTAAATCTAATTGTTTTTGATGAGGCGGATTACTCGTATGAGCCGCAGAATGCGGTAGCGGAAAAGATGGCTCGTATCATGTGCGCAATGAGTGGGAGTTCACAAAGAATAAGACTCGGCGATCGTGCGCATATTAAAATCGAAGTAAGCACGATTGATCAATTTTGACTTGACTGCCGTGCTTAGTTCAACCATAATATAAGCACGAAAGAGTGGTGATTCCATGGATGAGATGACAAGCTTAGTTAAAAATCATGATTACCTTACGCCGGAAATCGCGGAACAATCTGGAATTTCAAAATTTAAGTTTTATAAATATGTCCGGGAAAACGGATTGGAGCCGGTCAGTCGTGGCGTTTATTTTACGGGATCAGATTGGGCTGATGAGCTGTATGTACTTCATAAGAGATGCCCGAATGCTGTTTTTTCACACGACGAGGCATTTTATTATCATGGACTGACGGACAGGGAACCATTTGTTCATACATTGACTATATACAGCGGCTACAATGCGCATCGGCTTACGGCGGATGGGAGCTGCAAGGTATATACGGTAAAGCGGGAGTTACTGACTGTCGGAAAAATCATTGTGAAGGACAATGATGGAAATATGATTCCGATGTATGATCTGGAACGGACAATTTGTGACCTGGTGAGAAGCAGAAGCAGTATTGAGGCACAGGACTTTAATTCGGTTCTGAAGACGTATGTTTCCAGAAGAGACAAAGACCTGAATCGACTTATGGAATATGCAAAGCTGTTTCGGGTCGATAATGTGGTGCGCAGATATATGGAGATATTATTGTAAAAGGTAGCTGATATCAGTTATGAGGATATTATGGAGAGCACAATGCTCTTATGGAATAAAATTCAATAAAAGTGCAGGGGGATTCTGAGCAGCAGGCTCGGATCCATTCCGCCGCAGTGGCTGTCGGGAGGCGTGAAGACGCTGATTCTGATTGATCACGACCAGAATCATGTGTTTAATGCGTCTGCCTGCGGGAATAACTGCGCCAAATGGCTGCTGGAGATCGGCCGGAGGAAGGATGTGCTGGTGAGACTGGGATATCCGATGAACTTCGGGGGCGGCTCATTTGTCGGGAGAGGACCATGTTACTGGATCAGCTGATTGATCTGATGGATATTGCGCATGCCCTGTTGATGGAATTAACGACTACATCTGCTTGGGCGCTTATGCTATAGTGATGGTAAAAAAGCAGGCTGGCAGACAGAGGGAGAGTTATACCGATGTTTATAAAATCACTTGGATTAAAGAATTTCAGATGCTTTGAAGACATTAAAATTGGATTTAACCCGGAGTATTCGGTCATTGTCGGTGTTAACGGTTCTGGTAAATCTACGATTCTGGATGCGCTTGCCAAGGCGCTGGGAAGCTATATAGCGGGCTTCGACGGCATTTCCTCTAATGGTATATCGGCGGAGGATGCGCATCGTAAAATGTATCAGCTTGGCAGTCGTATTGAGGCAGAGCCTCAGTTTCCGGTTGAAATTAGTGCCAATATGGATGTAGATGGAACGGATATATCCTGGCAGCGCATTCTGGAAAGGCTGAAGGGCCGTACCCTGATTACTCCGGCGAGAAGCGTTATGGAGTATGCAAAACAATTTCAGGAAGAGATTCGCAAGGGAAACAGCAGTGTGATCCTTCCCGTTGTTGCGTATTATGGGACGGGAAGACTTTATATGCAGAAAAAGGATACTGCTGGGGAGATGACATTTACGCGTACAGCCGGATATGCGGATTGCCTGGATTCTGCGTCGAATGATAAAAGGATGCTGAAGTGGTTTAAGCTGATGACTTCCATCGAGCTTCAGGAAGGAAAAAAGGTTCCGGAACTGGAAGCTGTGAAGCGTGCCATGGGAATGTGTTATGCGGGAAAGGATCATCCGGACAACATTGCACAGTTTCAATATTCTCTGAAGAGTGACGAGATAGAAATCAGCTATACGGATTATAAAGGAGATATCGAGAGACTGCCGATGCATATGCTGAGTGATGGCCTCAGGGTCACATTGAGTATGGTGGCGGATATCGCATATAGGATGGCGGTTTTGAATCCTCAGCTACTGGATCGGACTGTGGCGGAAACACCGGGGATTGTGTTGATTGATGAAGTTGATATGCATTTGCATCCATCATGGCAGAAGCGAATTATGGATGATCTGCACTACATTTTTCCAAGGGTGCAATTTATTGTTACGACGCATGCGCCGAGTATATTGGCGAATATAAAGGCGGAGCATATTCTGCTGCTTGAGGACGGAAAAGTATATTCTCCAAATAACACCACGTATGGAAGAGATATTGGAGATATTATGCGCGAAATGATGAAAGTGAATGGACGTCCGGAAAAAGTTGTAAAGCTGCAGGAGCATTTTTACAATGTTCTTGATCAGGGAGATATGTCAGCAGCAAAGCGGGATCTCGATGAGCTGACAAATGTTCTTGGCGAGAACGATGCAGATGTGGTAAAGGCTAAGGTTGCATACGATCTGGAGACAATGTAATGATTCTGATTAGAAAACAACATGAACCCGAGAGTCTGCGCAGATTTCGCTTGACGCCCGGAGCGGATTTTGATGGCATGCCGGCTGCGGAGAAGAATGAACTTCGTCTGGCTTTGATAAAGGAACAGGGATATATATGCGCGTACTGTATGCGGCGTATTCGCCTGGACGGTGTGACGCGTATTGAACATTACGAAAAGCGCACAGCGGAGAATCAGCTGGATTATGACAATCTTCTTTTGTGCTGTAGTGGCGGCGAAGGAAAGGTGAATCCCGCAGAATATACCTGCGATAAGTGCAAGCAGGATAAAAAACTTCATTTAAGTCCATTGGAAGAGGCGGATATGAATACGATTCGTTACACTTCCAATGGAAAGATAATTTCATCGAATGAGGTATACCAGAAAGATCTGGATGAAGTGCTGAATTTAAATGATCCGAATGGATATCTGATCAAAAATCGTAAAGCTGCATTAGAAGTGGTTCGAGGATACCTCAAGAATCATTTGAAATCAGGACAGACGGCAGAAGCACTTCTTTATAAACTAGACGCTTTCTATAGCAAACCGAATGCAAGCGGAGAGCTGGAAGAATATGTCGGTATTATTCGATGGTATATTGAAAAAAAGCTGAAGGCTTTCAAGTGAGCAGGTGCAGAGAAAATGGCTGCTGGAGATCGGCCGGAGGAAGGATGTGCTGGTGAGACTGGGATATCCGATGAACTTCGGGGGCGGTTCATTTGTCAGGAGCGGATTACGCGTATGAGCTGCAGGATGAGGTGGCGAAAAGACGGCTCGTATTCACAAGAATAAGACTTAACGATCGTGCATATATTAAAATCAAAGTAAGCACGATTGCTCAATTTTGACTTGATTGACGTACTTATTTCAAACATAATATAAGCACGAAAGGATGATGATTCTATGAGTGATATGACAAGCTTAGTTAAGAATCATGATTACCTTACGCCGGAAATCGCGGAGCAGTCTGGAATTTCAAAATTTAAGTTTTACAAATATGTCCGGGAAAATGGATTGGAGCCGGTCAGCCGTGGCGTTTATTTTACGGGACCGGATTGGGCTGATGAGCTGTATGTACTTCATAAGAGATGTCCAAATGCTGTTTTTTCACACGACGAGGCTTTTTATTATCATGGACTGACGGACAGGGAACCGCTTGTTCATACATTGACTATATACAGCGGCTACAATGCGCATCGACTTACAGCGGATGGGAGCTGCAAGGTATATACGGTAAAGCGGGAATTACTGGATGTCGGAAAGATCATAGTAAAGGACAATGATGGAAATATGATCCCAGTGTATGATCTGGAACGGACAATTTGTGACCTGATGAGAAGTAGAAGCAGTATCGAGGCACAGGATTTCCATTCGGTTCTGAAGACGTATGTTTCCAGAAGAGACAAAGATCTGAATCGACTTATGGAATATGCAAAGTTGTTTCGGGTCGATAATGTGATGCGCAGATATATGGAGATATTATTGTAAAATGCAGTTGACGCCAGAATGCTCTGATCACTTCATTAGTCTCTGGTCGTATAATCTGGAAACGCTTTTAGCAGGAACAGCTGGTGGCATTCCGATGCTGATGGCGACCGGATGCTCTGGAACTGTTGGTGTCTGGTATGTTAATTTTCTGGATAATTAACTCTCATTCTTGTGCCAAGTCTTTCGCTGGAATTCCGGAAACAAAAAAATCGGAGCTAACATCATATTTTCATATAATGCCGCTCCGCAAAAGTTAAACTTTTTCTATGTGTGTCTAATTTATCCGATGGAAAACCAGCTGTCAATAACTATTTTTAAAAAGTCTGCAGTGGCTCCTTTCTATTCAACTCATCAACTAATCAAATTTTAATTTAAATGATGAAATGGGTCAATATCTAATTCATCATTGTATAATTAAAAATGAGTTAATGATGAATTAAAAAGGCGGGCACAGAGCCCGCCTTTCGTGATGCTGGTGATGAATTGGTTTATGCGCGCTTTTTCTTTGCGGCGATGATGCCGACGATGCCGGCTGCAAGCATTTCCGCGAGGAGCACGAAGATGTTGTGTGTGTCGCCGGTCTTTACGGCTGCGGTCACTGTCGCGGATGCGGCCTTTCCTGAGGCTGTACCAGATGCAGTGGTCTTTGCAACGGCGGATGTCTTTGTGGCAACGGCGGATGTCTTTGTCGCAGTGGCTGTCTTTGCGATCGCGGCGGATGTTTTCACTGTGGCGGTTGTCTTCGTGACGCCGGCAGACGTCTTTGCTCCGGTCTGGGCCTTCGTATCGGTCGTCTTTGTGCCGGTTTCGCCGGAAGGCTTTGTTGCCGGCTTAGCCGGTGTTGACGGCTTTGTGTCAGCAGGCTTCAGGGCGAGTGCTCTCTGCTCAGCGAGTGTGCGGTCCGCAACTGCGCTGATATAGGCCTGGGATGCCTCTTCGTACGCCTTCTTTGCGGCATCGAGATCGGCCTGAGCATTTTCCAATGCCTTTAAGGCCTCGGCAGCCTTTGCTGTGAGCTCTTCTTCCTTGGAATCCGCTGCTTTCTTCGCGTCCTCTGCGGCAGCGAGGCTGGCCTTCGCATCGGCAACCTTCTTCTCTGCGTCGGCGACGGCCTGTTTTGCGGCTTCTACCGGAGCGTAAGCGCTCTGCGCGTCCGCGAGCTTTGTGCTGGCCTCGGCGGCGGCAGCATTTGCATTTGCGAGCTTTTCGTTCGCAGCTGCCATGACACTGACCTTCGATGAGAGTGTATCCTCGGCAGCGGCAAGGGCGTTCTGCGCGTCTGCAAGGTGAGCCTTGGCGGCCTCGAGATTTGCTTCTGCAGTCTTCTGGTCAGCCTTGGCCTGCGCGAGGGCTGCATTTGCCTGATCGACGGCTGCCTGAAGCGTGCCGTCGCCCTGAAGGGCTGCCTTGTATGCGGCATCCGCTGCGGCTGTCTTTGCCTTCGCGTCCGCGAGCGCTGTCTGCTTTGCGGCGGCAGTACTGGCTGCGGCGGCTGCTGCCTCTTCGGCCGTCTTCTGCGCCTGCTTTGCGGCGTCGAGCGCGGCCTGCTTCTTCGCGACGACGGCCTTCGCGTCGGTCACGGCTTGCTCAGCCTTCGCGACAGCGGACTTTGCATTTTCTGCATTGGTGTGCGCCTGCGACTGGGCGGTCCTTGCGTCCTCGAGAACCTTGGCGGCATCTTCCGCTTCCTTCTGCGCGGCGGTGTACGCCTTCGTCTTCTCGTCTTTGCTTGCGAGGAGCTGCGCGAGCTTTGCCTCAGCGGCTGTCTGCGCGGCCTGCCTGGCGGTGAGGGCGGACTTTGCCGCGGCGAGCTTGTCGTTGGCGGCGGAGACCCACTTGTCGAGGTTCGCGACGAAGGTGTCGGCGTCGGTTTCGGTGCCGTCGGAACTGCCGTTGTCCATCGTAGCTGTTTCTCCGCCTGTGCCATAGCCGACACTGCACGGACCGCTGGTCCGGGCAAGATTCAAGTAGTGGCCGACATCACTATATGTGGCACTGGAGTCATTCTGGTAAGCATCCTTTTCCTCTGTATACCACATGTAGAAGGCCCAGTCCACATCATTCGTGCCAGCCCAGTTTTCACTGTATACATATGAGTTTCCGTCTACTGCATCTGAGGAAATGAAATACCAGTGATCAAGTGTTCCGGTGGATTTGCTGATGACTTGGATAAAGGCATTGGAGATGTTTGCATACAGTGTTTTCCGGTAACTGACTCTGACATCCGGATTGTAGTTATTGGCATCTGTTATGCATACCGGATTCGCCTTTTCATCTTCCCGGCATTCAATCTGTTTCTTGACCATTGCTGCCGAACGCTTTAAGCCATCTACACTCAGTCCGTCGTAGAGAATCTTGTAGAAGTCATCTGTCATGTACTGTGCGAGACTAGTCTTTTTCAGATCGTCAAGCCATGCGGAGAGTGTAACGCCAGCTCCAGGATCTTTTTCAAATTCGTAGTGATATGGTACCCACTTGCCATCTTTGTAGACAGAATAAGACGTTTCGCGTCTGACCTTCCGCGTCCCCTCCAAATTGGCATTCACATAGTCAACGCCCGCGTTGTCCACAGCCTTCTGTGCATCCTCCACGGCTTTTTCTGCCTCAGCGACGGCTGCCTTCGCCTCGTCGACAGCGGCCTGTGCCTCGGTGATGCCTGTGCCGTCGAGCGCTGCCTTCGCGTCCGCGACCTTCTGGTCCGCGGCGGTCTTTGCATTTTCAGCGGCGGTTACGGCTGCGTCCGCCTCGGAGGATTTGCCGTCGAGCGCGGTCTGCTGCTTTTTGAGGTCTTCGAGGGAAGAGTTGGCATTATTGAGATCCGTCTCGGCGGTGTCCAGCTCCTTCTGCGCCTGCTCTGTGGCAGCCTTTGACTGGTCTGCGGCCTGATTTGCGGCAGCGGCATCGGTCTCTGCCTTGTCGGCCTCGGCTTCCGCGGTCTTCTGCGCATTTTCAGCGGCATCCTTCTCGGACTTCTTCTCGGCGATCAGCGCCTCCTGGTTCTTCTGGTAGTCGGCGAGGTTCTTCGCCGCAGTGTCCGCATTTGCCTGGGCCTGATCTACGGCCTGGTCAGCGGAAGCTTTTGCATTTTCCGCATCAGTGACAGCGGACTTCGCGTTGTCTGCCTCCCTGGCGGCGTTGTCACGGGCTGTCTCAGCGGCGGCTGCATCGGCTGCAGCGGCGTCGGCAGCGGCCTTCGCATTTTTCTGATTTTCCGCGGCGGTGTCGGCAGCGGCCTGCGCGTTCTTTACATCATCCTCGGTGACGCCGGCATTTTCCTCCGCCTGCTTCTGTGCATTTTCAGCGGCGGTCTGCTCAGACTCAGCCGTCTTCACATTTTCCTGCGCATCTGCGACATCCGTCGCCTTCTCAGCGGCGGCCTTCGCGGCTTCCTGCGCTGCAGCTGCGGCCTCGGCGGAATCATGATCTGCCTGTTGCTCGGCCTGCTCCGCGGCGGCCTGCTGCGCAGCGGCTGCATCGGCAGCCGCCTTCGCGGCCTGCTCAGCCTCCTGCTTCGCGGCGACATCTGCCTGCGCCTCTTCATATGTCTGGGGAGCGGAAGCTGTACTTTCCGCCTGCGTGGAGGTATCCTGCGCAGACGTCTCCGGCTGGTTGGCGGAAGCATCCTGCGCCGCGGTGTCGTCGGCGAGGACGGCCTGGGTGTTTACGCCGGCCGCGATTACGCCTGCCGCCACGAGCCCTGCCAGTGCTGCTGTGTTCTTTTTCATTTTCGTAAGACCTCCTTACATCGCGCGTATCTGATGTTTGTTGTCATTCTTGCCAGTTATTTATGTTGGAAACGCGCAAAATATATTAATATTGTACAAATTTTATCACTGTGATTGGGAAAAGTAAAGAAGGGGAGGGATGGATACGGGATCTGTCGGGCTGATTTCGGGAGATGTCTGGATGCGAAGCTGCAGAAGAAACTGGATTTTATGAATATGAGTCTTGAGGATATTCTGTGACAATACGTATTTTTCGGTGGTAAAAAAATGCGAGCATGCATATTTTTAAACGGTAAAAATATGTATAGATGCATATTTTTAAATAAAAAGTGGTGTACACCCATAGCTTTTCTATGCTATCCTGTTCTCAGGAGGGAAATGCTATGCTGAAGAGAAGTGCGGAAGCTGACCTGGATGCATTTTTGGAATCGGATGAGAAAAAGTGTCTGGTTATCAGAGGTGCGAGACAGGTCGGAAAGACGTATCTGGTCCGAGAGGCGGGCAGAAAAAGGACGGGCTGGTCATTTATCGAGGTTAATTTTCTGGAACAGCCTCAGCTTAAGGATATATTTTCCGGCAGTCTGGATATTGCAGCACTGCTTCTTAATTTTTCGGTGATGCTTCCGTCCGCGCGGTTTGTACCCGGAAAGACGCTTCTGCTTCTGGATGAAATCCAGGAATGCCCGGAGGCTGTTACTTCTCTGAAGTTCTGGGCGGAGGACGGACGCTTCAGAGTGGTTGCTACGGGATCGATGCTGGGAATTGATTATAAGCGGCCGTCTTCTTATCCGGTCGGAGCGATTCGGTATCTGGATATGTATCCGCTGGGCTTTCGGGAATTTTTATGGGCAGAGGGCGTGGACGAAAGCGCAATTGAAGCCATCAGGGGTTTCTTTATGCGCAGGGAGCCTGTGCCGCGGGCCGTGCATGAACAGATGCTGAAATATCTGAAGCTTTATATGATCGTCGGCGGGATGCCGGATGTCGTGAACCGGCTTGTAGAAACAGGTGACATCAGAGAAGTGGACAAGCGGCAGCGGGAGATTCTTTCTGATTACCGGTATGATATCGCGCACTATGCGTCTCCGGATATCAAGATCAAGGCTGAGAAATGTTATTTTTCTCTTCCGCGGCAGCTATCCAAGGCGAACCATAAGTTTCAGTATTCTGTTGTGGAAAAAGGAAGCACAAAGAGAAAATACGGTTCCAGCATTGACTGGCTTGAGCAGGCAGATCTTGTGACCGCCTGTGCGAGTGTTTCAAAGATAGAATTTCCGTTGGATTCATTTGCTGACAGCAACAGCGTCAGACTGTATCCTCTGGACACGGGACTTCTGCTGGGAATGTTTGATTATTCGGTCAAAATGGCGCTGATGAATGACGGGACAGAGGAAAGTCCTGTCATATTACAGGCCAAGGGTGGCATATACGAGGCTCTTGTGGCGGATATTCTGACGAAGAACGGGCACAGGAATTTGTACTTTTATAAGAATGATACTACGGCGATTGAGATCGAATTTCTGATTCAGTCGGACGCCGGAATCGTTCCGATTGAGGTAAAGGCGGGAAATAACCGTTCCCGATCGCTTGACCGGATTCTTAAGAAGAACCAGGCTATGACCGGATATAAATTGATCGATGGCAATGTGGGGGTCAGTGACCGGAAGGTGAGCATCCCGCTGTATATGGCTATGTTTCTGTGACTGCCGGGAGTGAAGGATGTTGATTTCCCGGGAGGCCTTTGCTATATTGAGAGCAATTATTTGGAAGGAGCGTAAGGGTTGATCGCGGACGCAAAGACAACGGGAAAGATTTCTGAGATGCGCTATCTGAATGCGGACAATGCGGACAGGTACCGGTGCATTATGCGCATTTTTTATGAGCAGTACGGGAAGCTGAAGTACTGGCTCTATCAGGAGGATGTCTACCGGCTCATGGTGCAGGACCCGTATTTTCAGGGGTATCAGCTCGAGCAGTGTCAGCAGGACCTGACGATGCTGACGGAGTGGAAAAACCTGGCTGCGGTGCAGGACACGAGAAATGTCCGGACGGTGGAGGAATTCCGCAGCCGGAAGTTTCGATATATGATGACGGAGTACAGCGTTGAGATCGAACGGCTTGTTGAGCGGCTCGCGAATCTGCACATCGAGGGCTCCTCTCTGGAGCCCTCTCTTCTTGAGCGGATCCGGATCGCGCTTGAGAAATTTCCGGAGATGGCAAATGAAGAGCCGGAGCGCGTCTACTCGTGGTGGAATAACATTAACAATGACTTTGTCCGGCTGAACCGGAATTATCAGGATTATATCAGGGACTTAAGCAGCGTGAAGGCCGAGGAAATGATGAAGACGGAGGCGTTTCTCATTTTCAAGGACAGGCTGATCGAGTATCTGCGGAGCTTCGTGAAGAGTCTTCAGAAAAATGCGGGGATCATCGGCGAGGTTCTCGCGGAGATTGATGAGGATACGCGGGACCAGGTGATGGGGCTGGTGGTCCGCTATGAGCTGTCGATCCCGCGTGTGGACGGCGAGGTGACGGAGAGCGAGCTTCGCGAGAAGAATTACGGGCGCTTTGAGAGCATTTTCGACTGGTTTGTCGGCAGGCACGGGGATGACAGCGAGGCCGGTCACCTCTTCGACGCAACAAATGAAATTATCCGCCGGATTACGCGCTACGCGGCGCGGATCAGTGAGAAGAATTCGCTCGGCGTCGGTCGGCGGGAGGAGTACAGGAAGGTCGCGGAGCTGTTTCTTGCCTGTGGAGACCTCGAGGAGGCGCACCGGATGTCGGCGATGGTGTTCGGCATGGAGCGGCCGTGGCATCTGCGCTCGGAGAAGGTGAGAGAGACGGACAGCATGAATACGTCCGTCTACGATGAGGCACCTGATGTGTTTGTTCTGAAGTCGCGCGTCCGCGGCGGCCGGGAGAAGGAGAACCGGACGGCTATTTCTGACACGGCCCGCGAGCGGGAGCGTGTGAAGCGTGACACGATGCGGCGGCTTCGCAGGGAGAGGAAGAAGCTCACGGCTCTGGAAGAAAACAGGTGCATTGATTTTGCTCATTTGCCGGTTATTGAGGCCGGCGTGCGGGGCATTCTGCTTCGCTGGCTCTCTGATGCGATGGAGAGCCCGGACCATTCGGCGCGGACGGAGGACGGCCGGAATTTTCATCTGGACCTTGCGGACAGGGCGGAGAAGTGCGTCGTGCACTGCGAGGATGGGAATTTTACGATGCCGCATCTGCGGATCTGCTTCGATGATGCGGAAGAAGGGTGACACCTTACAAAGACAGGAAGGAGCGTATTGACATGACGGAAGAGTTCGAGGCGCTGATGGACAGGCGGTGGATCCGGAAGTCTGAGGATCGGGACTTGTATTTTCGGATTCGGGACCAGCTCCCGGAGATTCGGAAATTTGCGACGGAGAAAATGGGCTGTCAGATTATTGAGACGCCGTCGCTTGTCAAGATGGAGAAGATCCCGGCGCAGCCGGAGAGCTTTATGGGAATCCGGGAGTTCACGGCGCCGGAGGATTACGCGTATCTGTGCGTCCTCCTCATGTTCCTCGAGGACAGGGAGGCCGGCGAGCAGTTTATCCTGTCGCAGGTCACGGAGTATTTTGCCGGAAATATGCCCGGCGGCGCGCCGGACTGGACGATTTACACGAACAGGCGGCGGCTGATTCGTGTGCTGCGCTACGCTGAGGCGCAGGGTATGCTGATCGTGACGGACGGAAATGAGGACAGCTTCATGGAGGGCCGGGAGGCTGAGGTCCTCTACGAGAACACGGGCGCGTCGCGCTTCTTTATGCGGAGCTTTTCGACTGATATTCATGAGTATACATCGCCGAAGGATTTCGAGGGGAGCCGCTGGCTCGATGTCAATGAGGACCGCGGCATTGCGCGGCGCCAGCGCGTCTATAACCGACTCCTTTTTCTTCCCGGCATGTATAAGGCGGACGGCTCGGAGGAGGACTTTGAGTACCTGAAGAACAAAGGGCATTTCATGACTGAGGAGCTGGAGAAGCTCTTTGACTGCAGAATTCATATCCACAAGGGAAGCGCATATTTCCTGGAAGGGGACGACTGCCGCATGGGAGAGACGCTCCCCGAGGGCAATGTGATGTCGGACATGATCCTGCTTATCTGCGCGGAAATCAGGAAACAGGTGGAGAGCGGTGCATTTCCTGTCGGGGCGGATGAGATGATTCTGGTCGACCGGACTGTATTTGAGGCACTGCTTCGGGACGTGCGGGACCGGTACGGGTCTCATTTTACAAAGACGTATCGGGAAATGCCGGAGGGCGAGTGGATCCGGACTGTGACGGCGGAGATGGAGCTGTGGACGCTGGTACGGGAGATTCCGGAGAGCCATATGGTCCGCATCGCGCCGGCGGCAGGAAAGCTTGAGGGACGGTACCCGGAGAGCGGTGAGGCGCTTCCGGAGAAGGGAAAGAAGAAAAGGAGGAAGCGCGGCGTATGAGCAGCAGGTGGCAGGCAAATAAAATCGGACTGATCAATTTCTGGTACTACGACGAGCAGGAGTTTCCATTTGTGAAGGGACGGATTCTGCTGCGCGGGGCCAACGGCTCCGGAAAATCTGTGACGATGCAGAGCGTTGTGCCACTGCTTCTCGACGGAAATATGCGCCCGGAGCGTCTCGATCCGTTTGGGTCGAGGGACAGGAGACTCTCGACATATCTGCTCGATGAGGACGATCCGCGGGAGGAGCGGACGGGGTATCTCTATCTTGAGTTCCGGCGCGAGGAGAGCGACACGTATATGACGGTTGGCATGGGCATCCGCGCGAGGAAGGGAAAGCCGCTCGATACGTGGTACTTCGGCATTGCTGACGGGAGACGCGTGGGAAAGGATTTCCTTCTGTACCGCGATCTTGGGGAGAAGATTCCGCTCTCAAGGCGGGAGCTTGAGAACCGGATCGGCGAGGGCGGTGAGGTCTTTACGCGCCAGCCGGATTATATGGCCTATGTGAACCGGCAGATTTTCGGCTTTGAGACGACGGAGCAGTATGGGGAAATGATAGACCTTCTGATTCAGCTCCGGACGCCGAAGCTCTCGCGGGATTTCAAGCCGACGGTTATCAACGATATTCTGAGTGATTCCCTGCAGCCGCTCTCGGATGAGGATCTCCTTCCGATGGCGGAGGCGATTGAAAACATGGACGCGCTCGAAATGAACTTAAAGCAGCAGAGGGAGGCCTGCAATGCGGGCGAGCGCGTCGCGCGCGTGTACAGCCAGTACGGCCGCAGAATGCTGCTGCGCCGCGCTGCGGATTATTCTGAGGCACGGAAGGATCTGGAAAGCTGCAAGAAGCTGCGGACGGAGACGGAAGAGGCGCTCCGTGAGGCGAAGGAGAGGGCCGCGTCTCTTGCGCGCGAGCGCGGGGAGCTCGAGGAGACGCACCGCGTGAAGGAGGAGCAGCGGGAGCTGCTCCGGAAGAACGACGCATTTGATATTAAAAACAGAGAGAGCGGTCTTCAGCGCGATCTGGGTGACAATGGCAGGCAGATGGACGGCAAGGAGGCGCAGATTAAAAGGAAGAAGGATGCGCTCTCTTCCGATCAGGAGAAAATGAAGCGCGCGGAAACAGCTGCGGCGCGCGAGGCGGAGGACCTGCACCGGGAGCTTCTTGCGATGCAGAAGGATGCCGCCGCGATGGGCTTTGAGGAGCATGCATTTTTCAAGGATGAGGTGGAGAAGAAGTTCGACGAGCCTGTCAATGAGAAGACGCATCGGGAGCAGCTCATGAGGACCTCTGAAAGGATCCGGGAGGGTCTCGATATTCTGGAGGAAATCCGCGGGAAGGAGCGGACGGCCTCTGAGCTTACGCAGCGGCGGGACGGCGTGCAGAAGTCGGCGGATAAAACCGAGCGGGACCTGCGGCAGGCGGAGGATGATTTTCTTGCGGCGCAGAATTCCTGGAAGGAAGCTCTGTTTACGTGGGGCGCGGAGGCGGAGAACCTCCATCCGAAGAGGGATTTCCTGACGGACCTTGCAGAGATGATCGGCCAGTACACGCTTGAGACCGACTTCAATCAGTTCCTGTTTCTCGTCAGCCAGCTGAGGGACATCGCGCACAGCCGGGCAAGAGCTTCGCTTGATTTTGTGCGGCAGCAGCTGAAAGAGCTGAAGCAGCAGCGGGAGGAGCTCTCGGCGGAGCTTGCCGGGTGGCAGAATATGCGGGAGCCCGAGCCGGAGCGGGAGGAGTGCGTTGTAAGAAACAGGCAGCGTCTTGCGAAAATGGGCGTGTCATTTCATGAGCTCTACCGGCTGCTCGACTTCGCGGATGACCTCCCGGATGACATTCGCGACCGGCTCGAGGAGACGCTGCTCCGCATGGGAATCCTC
>Ga0256405_10008386_pt1 | contig 14850 bp, 12 predicted proteins | sample RumenRJG_02DNA_FD_189096 | JGI IMG/M metagenome (GOLD analysis project Ga0256405, IMG submission 189096) | Bovine rumen microbial communities from Lethbridge, Alberta, Canada - RJG_02 | ecosystem: Host-associated > Mammals > Digestive system > Stomach > Rumen | place: Canada: Alberta... | reverse complement strand
ATACGTAACAGTAACCGGAACTAAGCAGGAGGCGTATCCGCAGGTGCGTTAGTCCGGCCGCCTAAAGCGGCCCTGTGGCGTAAGCCGCAGAATGGAAGCACGTGAATTTATTCATGTGAGCTTCACAGATGCAGGAATAAGAATTCCACTTATGCTTTCCCTTGATGAAGACTCTGAGAGGATTATTAAAGAATACATCGAGGGACCAACCATTTTTGATATGGTACGCGACGAAATATCGGTCGAGCCCTATATTACGCAGGTGCGTGAAATGGCGGATGCCGCAAAGAAAGCAGGCCTAAATATCGATTATTTTCCGACCAACTTTGTTGTTAAAGATAACCTTATTTACTATGTAGATTATGAATGCAACCAATATATGGATGAATGGAATTTTGAAAACTGGGGCATTAAATATTGGTCTAAAACACCTGAGTTTATACAGTATGTGAAAGAACATGAGTAGAGTTTATCTTTTAATATATAGCATTGTGGACTCTGATCGGGTTTGAACTTCTGATCGCAACAATCGGGACGATTGCAACTTCAACTTGGATCGGTGCTGGGCTTCTGATACAGAAATTCTACTTAAAGCATTACCGGATTATCAATATCATTCTGGCACTGACTTTGCTTGAATGCATATGGAGTATGTTGCGAGCGTAGAATTCCAGTTTCTCGACATGTTCCCGTGACCGTAAAATAAGGCCGACATGTTCCCCTGCGCGGGAAATTGTCCAGAAGCAGGGTCGTGGCTATAAGATTACTATTTTTGGAAGCGAGTCAACGATTTTACTATTTTGGGTAGGTCGAGACTATGAGATTACTGATAATGGCGGTATCGGGATCTGGAATCCTGATGCCGCCATCATTTTTTTATACAGGAAGCTTGCGGAGTGTTCTTTGGAGTTGACTTTTAAAAGGAAAATTGATACAATTCCAAACAAAAATAAACCAAAGGAGGTGGTTCTATGAACAACATAAATCCGATTATTATGGATGCACTATTAAAAAACAACAACATGGTCACCACTTCGCAGGTTCAGGAACTGGGATTTTCCAAACAAACTCTGAATAATTATGTGAAAGCCGGGCTGCTGGAAAGAATCCGACAGGGTCTTTATATTACACCTGATGCTGTACATGACGATATGTATTCGCTTATGCTCAGGTCAGAGAGTATTATTTATTCGCATGAAAGCGCGTTGTTCCTACATGGTATTTCCGACCGGACTCCGTTCGTGCATACAATCACCATGCCCAGCAACAAGGCTGTACCAGGTTCGATAAAGGATGAGTGTATCTGTTTTTATATTAAACCAGCGTGGCACAAGGTCGGTGTAATAGAAAAGCCGACCACATTTGGAAATCTGGTGAGATGTTATGATGTTGAGCGTACGATCTGCGATTTTCTGCGGACTCGGAATCGCTGTGATGAGGAAACGGTGATCTCTGCCGTCAAGAATTATGCGGCTTCTGACAAAAAAGATCTGAACCGACTTTCCACCTATGCTGAAATGTTCAAAGTGGACGGAGAGCTGAGAAGATATATGGAGGTGCTGCTATGAGTTCAAAGACGATGAGTTTGAAAGCCAAAATCAGAAACTATGCCAAAGACAACCGTATAGCGGCACAGGTGGTTCTACAAAACTACATGTTTGAGCGGTTCCTGGCCCGTTTATCACAATCAGAATACAGGGACAAGTTTGTTATCAAAGGCGGTATGTTGATTGCAGCAATTGTGGGTCTTGACACCCGGTCCACAATGGATCTGGACACTACGCTCAAAGGATTGCCACTGACAGAAGAAAAAATCCTTGATGCAGTAAAAACAATCAGCAAAATCAATCTGGGTGATGACGTGTCCTTTGAAACGATATTCATCGACTCGATTCGAAAGGATGATATATATGGCGGCTATTGTGTGAGAATCAATGCGATCTACGATACGATAGTCACGCCTCTCTCTATTGATGTTTCTACGGGAGATGTCATTACGCCGGGAGCTGTCTTATATGAGTTCTGTGGGATTTTCGATGAGAGTGTGCAGATTAGTCTTTGGGGATACAATATTGAAACTGTGATGGCAGAAAAGGCGGAGACCATCCTCAGCCGTGGTGTATTTAATACAAGGCCAAGGGATTATTATGATGTTTATATTCTCAGTACGACACAGGAATATGACAGACAGCTGTTTGAGGAGGCCCTTAGTGCCATCGCTGAGCACCGGGGCAGCGCGGAAAGCATAGCAGACCGAGCTGGGATAATCGATAGAATATCTAAAAGCAATGATCTTCAGAACATGTGGAAAAAGTATCAGCAAAGGTTTTCCTATGCGGGTGGAATAGAGTATGCGGATATTATGAAAGCATTGCGGGAATTGCTCCTATGACAATTCGAAGGGAGAGACGAAGATATGGATGCAAAGCGCGTATAGTTATCCCGTTCCTAAAAATCCCCCTGCGTAAGGTATTGCTTGTTACGCAGCGTCATGTTGTAAGATACATGGCGAAAGGAGGTGAAGGCTATGTCAAAATACACCACAGGAGAGATGGCAAAGCTTTGCGGTGTCACAGTCCGAACAGTTCAGTACTATGATGCCAGAGGAATTCTGATCCCCAGTGAACTTTCTGAAGGTGGAAGAAGGCTCTATTCAGAGGATGATCTGAAACGTTTGAAGGTCATCTGCTTTCTGCGTGAATTGGACATTCCAATCGACGCTATTTCCAAGATCCTGAAAGAAGAGCATCCGGAAAAGGTGATCGGGCTGCTGATCGAACAGCAGGAATCGGTTCTTTCAAATGAGATTTCTGAGAAAAAGGAAAAGCTGGAAAAACTGCATGAGCTGGAAAACGGATTGAAAAGTAAAGCGGCATTCTCTCTCGAAGCCATCGGTGACATAGCTCTCATAATGGAAGGCAAGAAAAAACTGAAGAAGATGCGCTGGATGATGATCCTGACCGGAATCCCGGTCACGGCGCTGCAATGGTTTTCCATCATTTTCTGGATCATCAAAGGTATTTGGTGGCCGTTTGCCGTCTGGGTACTGGCGGCTATTTCCTGGGGGATACTGGTCAGCCGGTATTACTTTAATCATGTAAAATACATCTGCCCGGAATGTCATGAGGTGTTCAAACCCACACTTAAAGAGGCATTTTGGGCAAATCACACCCCTACGACCCGTAAGCTTACCTGTACTCAATGCGGTCATAAAGGATTCTGTGTAGAGATCTGGGGAGGTGATGAGAAATGACAACATATATTCTTTCGGATAAAGCCGGGCTGATGAAACCGGCGAGATGTGAAGACTCAAGGCTTCTCACTGCCGTCAAATGACGGCGGCGAGGAGCTTTTCTTTGGCATATTTGACAAAACTTTCGCAGCGGGTGACAGCTCTCTTGCTGTTGGAGCAGCAATGCCGAGCGATATATACTGCGGTGGAATAAGGAAAGCTTTACAGGAAAAAGGGTATCGTCTGTATTTTGACTCACCAACTTACGATGGGATATTCCCAGGACTGCCTCGCCAAAGGATCTGGATATTACGGGATCCGTCTTATCTGCTTTAGGACTTCTTTTATTTATGATAGGAATCCTGCAGCTAGCTGATAAAAACACAAAGCTTTGTGTATTGCTGGTAGCCGTAAGTATCGCTGCATTTCTGGCTTTTGAAATCTTCGAACTGCGATACAGTGAAGCCGGCAAGGCGCCTCTTTTTGATGTCAGATTACTGAAAAACCGCAACCTGAGAAATGGAACGCTGGTGCGCCTGATCACTTCCTTCGTTATGGCAGGCACGTTGTTTGCTCTATCTGTTTTTCTATTATCCGTATTGAAGTTGTCTGCCTTTGAAACGGGTCTGATGCTTATGCCCATGACGGTCGGAATGATGCTGGCTATTGCGCTTATCATGTTGTGAAGCAAAAGGGTAACCTGCGGCTGTCTGCAATATGCAGATGGCTGCAGGTCTTTTGTTTTGCAGAAAATCAGTATCCTTACGTTATCACAAACATGACATATATATGACAGGTTTGAACTGATATAATATAGGCAGAATGTGAGCAGGATCTTTTGATATAGGGGTAAACATGAAAATTGACAGACTGATCGGAATCTTATCCGTTTTGCTCCAAAAAGAAAAAACCACGGCGCCTGAGCTGGCAGAGCGGTTTGAGGTTTCAAGAAGGACGATCAATCGTGATATTGAGGATCTGTGCAGAGCCGGTATTCCAATAAGGACATCGCAAGGTACAGGCGGCGGAATCAGTATAATGGATGGTTACCGGATGGACCGGACGATCCTGACATCTAAGGATATGCAGATGATCCTTGCCGGTCTTCGGAGCCTGGACAGTGTGAGTGGCAGCAGTTACTACGCTCAGCTTATGGAGAAGATTCAGACTGGTTCCTCTGCGTTTATCAGCGGCAGAGATTCCATCCTGATCGATCTGTCATCCTGGTACAAAGAGTCTTTGACGCCTAAGATCGAGACTATACAGGATGCGATTGGAGAAAGGCGCCTTGTAAGGTTTCGATATTATGCACCGACGGGTGAGAGCGGCAGAATTGTCGAGCCCTATTATCTGGTGTTTCACTGGTCGAACTGGTATCTGTGGGGCTGGTGCAGGGACAGGAAGGACTTCAGGCTGTTCAAACTGAATCGCATGGATGGCGTTCAAAAAACAGAGGAGCATTTTGTGTGCAGAGAAGCACCGACGCCGGATCTTACGAATGAGAAGATTTTTCCCGGCAAAATAAGGGTCAAAGCATTGTTTGAAGCAGATCAGAAATGGCGTCTGGTAGAGGATTTTGGCCCGGAATGCTTCGCTGAAAGCGATGACGGAAGACTTCTTTTCACCACAGAGCACACGGATATGGAGAGCCTGATCACCTGGCTTATGACGTTCGGAGATAAGGCGGAAGTACTGGAGCCGGAGGAAGCCAGAGAAGCAATAGCGCAGATGGCGAAAAGAATGGCGATGCTGTATAAAGACCAGTGATAGGAGGGAGACAAATGGCTTTCGATTTCAAGAAAGAATACAAAGAGTTCTATATGCCCAAGAAGACACCTGCGATCGTTACCGTTCCGAAGATGAACTATATCGCCGTCCGCGGCAGCGGCGATCCCAATGCGGAAGACGGGGATTATAAAAAGGCGATCGGACTTCTGTATGCGATAGCGTTCACGATCAAAATGAGCAAAAAGGGAGATCATAAGATCGAGGGATATTTTGACTATGTAGTGCCGCCGCTGGAAGGTTTCTGGTGGCAGGAGGGAATAAAAGGCGTCGATTACAGCCGCAAGGAAGATTTTCACTGGATCTCTGTGATCCGCCTTCCGGATTTTGTGACAGAAGAGGATTTCCGCTGGGCCGTGAGAGAAGCGGCGGAAAAGAAAAAGCAGGATTTCTCCAAGGTGGAGTATCTGTCTGTGGAAGAAGGCTTATGCGTGCAATGCATGCATGTCGGCTCTTATGATGATGAGCCGGCTACCGTGCAACTGATACATGAATTCGCGTCGCAGGAAGGGTATGAACTGGATATCACAGACCAGCGCCTGCACCATGAGATCTATCTGAGCGATGCAAGAAAAGTGGCACCGGAGAAGCTTAGGACTGTGATCCGGCATCCAATAAAGGTAAAGGGGGAGTGAACTTATGGAATACATCAGAGTTACAAAGGAGAATCTGGAAAAGGAACACATCTGCTGCGCTATATCGAACAATAAAGACGTGCAGGTTTCGTCAAAGAAGGCGTGGCTTGCCGACAGATTTGATGAGGGACTTGTTTTCCTAAAGAGTGTAGAGCGCGGCAAGTGTTTTATCGAGTACATACCGGCGGAGAACGCCTGGGTTCCGATCGATGCGGATGGGTATATGTACATTGACTGCCTGTGGGTGTCCGGCTCCTTCAAGGGACATGGGTATTCCACAGACCTTCTGGAAGCCTGTATCAAAGACAGCAAGGAAAAGGGGCGTAAAGGGCTGTGCATTCTTGCTGCTGCGAAGAAGAAACCCTTCCTTGCAGATCCCAGGTTCCTCAAATACAAAGGATTTGCTGTCTGTGACGAGGCGGATAACGGAATACAGCTGAGGTATCTGTCTTTTGACAAAGATGCGGAGAAACCACAGTTCAAGGAATGCGCGAAGCATCCGCACATTGACGAAAAAGGATATGTCCTGTACTACACCAGCCAATGTCCGTTTAACGCCAAATATGTGCCGGTTCTGGAGAGAACTGCGCAAGAGAACGATATACCGTTTCGAGCGATCCATATTGAGAGCAGAGAAGAGGCGCAGAGCGCTCCGACACCGGTCACGAATTACGCTCTGTTCCGAGACGGGGAGTATGTCACAAATGAGCAGATGAACGATAAAAAGTTCATGAAGATGGTCAACGGATGAACAGAAATGATATAGTAAGGAGGAAAGCATATACATAAATCCCGGCGGATCATGAAAGGGAGGGAAATCCTATGGCATATACTGCACTGGAAAAAATGAGGACAAAAAATCGGGCGGCTTACGGGAAGGACGTCGGCCCGGCACAGCCTGCGCTTTTCGGCGGCGGATTGGAGCGGACAGACCTCAAATCCGCTTCGCTTCGCTTCCTTCATGAGCGCTGCGAGGAACTGAGGTTTAACGCGGCGATCGAAAAAAAGGAAGAGGAGACCGGTGAGTATCAGGGAAGCAGCATAAAGCCGAATCAGATTCCCTACAACATGCAGATGGATCTTAACCGTCTCTGTCTGGAAAAGACGCTGGAGCGCTTTATCGATTCGGGAACAGCGGAGGACGCCTATGAGGTCTACTATTGCTATCTTGAGATCTTCTTCGGTCACTACGGGAAATCCAAGAAGATGGTAGAACTTCTCTCCGAGTTTGAGTCCAACGGAAGCTCGCTGCTGATGAAACACAGGGATCATTATTCCCATTCGGTCTATGTGTTTACACTGGGTCTTGCGATCTATGAGACGAACAGCACTTTCCGGCGCAGGTTCATGGAGTTCTATGGCGTGAATCCGGATGGAGGAAAGCAGCAGGAGAGAAAAGCCGCCAATATGTTCCTGGAGTTCTGGGGTCTTACCGCGCTTTTCCATGACATAGGATATCCTTTCGAGCTTCCCTTTGAGCAGGTGATCTCTTACTTTGAAGTGGATAATAAAGAGCGCGGCAAGGGCAGTATTTATATCTCCTACCACGATATGGACGTTCTGACCATGCTGGGCGACGAGGCAAAAAAGCAATTCAGGAAGGTATATCAGAAGGACTTCGGCAGCATTACCGAGGTGCTCGCGTTTGATATAGCAAATAAGCTTGGAAAAAAAAACGCCTTTACAGAAAATAAGATGCTCGATACCTTGAATCGCAAGCCCGAAGAGCCCGACTCATTCGGGTATTTCATGGACCACGCCTTTTTCAGTGCCTGCAGGCTTTACAAGGAATTGGAAAACTCTCTGGGAGCAGGCGGCATTACGAAAGAACATGTGGACGCGCTCTCAGCCATAATCCTGCACAACAGCCTGTTCAAGTTTTCTATTTCTTTCTACAAGGACAAGGAAAAGCGCAAGGGCCCGCTTCACATGGAGGACCACCCGCTGGCGTACATGCTGATGCTTTGCGATGAGCTGCAGTGCTGGGACAGAACGGCTTATGGCCGCAACTCCCGCACAGAGCTCCACCCGATGGCGGTAGATTTTGACTTCAGCGGCAACGCGATCCACGCGTGCTACTTTTATGACGAGGCGGAGCAGGACAAGATCGACGAGTTCCGCAAAGAATATCAGGCGTGGGAGACGGGCGGTGAAAAGGGAGATGCCCCGAGGCTCAAGGCTTACAGCGATATGGCGGAGAAGGAGCAGCGCTTTACTACGGATATTGAAAAGATTGTGGACACGACAGACATTCCGCTGCACATAGTTCCTGATACCAAGCGCAACGAGAGAAAGAATAAGCATATCTTCCTGTCTTCCAGCAATTTCCTGCATTTGTACGATTTTGCCGTAGCCCTGCACGGCAGGAACAAGGAAGAGGACACTCCGACGAAGGAACTGGAGAAGCAGTTCGAGGCTCTTTCTCTTGAATATCAGCTCTCCACTATTAACAGGGCCAAGAATTTCAGCCGTTATCTGAACGCGATCGACTGTTTCTATACCGACAAACCGGTAGATTTTGAAATGGTGACGGAGTTTACGCCTGAACAGGCAGCTATCTTCGCGCCGCTTGAGCATGAGAGATGGATCCGGGAGCACCAGATGATGGGCTGGGTCTACGGAAAGGATTATGAAAACGTTCCTCTTCCGGCCGGGATCGAAGCGGATTCTACGGAGGCGGGCAATTACCGCAAGATGATCCGGGAACAGATGCGCTGCCATAAACTGGCGATGGACGGAACTTTCACCACGGAAGATATTCGCGATCATTATCTCACACTTCCTGTGGAAGATCAGGATAAGGACTGGAAACCGTTCAACAGTATGCTCAAACTCCTCAAGAAGTTTGACGGTCTGCGGATCTATAAACTGGATTGAGATTGCCCTTTCGTGAAGCGGGCAGGAGAGGCGGTCACAGGATGAAACTGCAATATAAAACCAGGGGAATGAGCGATCCGAAAGGAAAGCCGAAGGTGTATTTTTCCAGCCACCCGGAGGATTTTGATGAAGCGCTTCCACTGATCACAGAGGATCTTTTAAACCACGCGAACTGCGCGGTCTTCTATGACGAAGAGATCGGATCCGCAGGACCCGCTGATGAGGAAGTGGAAGATATCCTCAAGGAAATGCAGCTTGTAGTGTTTGCCGTCTCTTCCAAATTCATTCATGAGAAGAACCGGGCAAAAGATACAGAGCTGCCGCTTGCCTTGAAAAATCACATCCCGGTGCTTCCGATCATGCTGGAAAACGGCCTCGGATACGAATTCAGCAACAACTGCGCGAAGATCCAGGTAGTGCCGAAGTATGGGAATGACCCGACAGCTATTCCCTATGATGAAGTGCTTCAGACATTCCTCGATTCCGTGCTGGTCGGAGACGATCTGGCTGAGCAGGTGCGGGACGCTTTCGACGCTTACGTGTTCCTGAGCTACAGGAAAAAGGACAGGAAGCACGCTCAGCGGCTGATGAGGCTGATCCATGAGAACAAACAGTTCCGGGATATCGCCATATGGTATGATGAATTTCTTGTACCCGGAGAGAGCTTTAATGAGGCGATAAAGGACGCGTTCAATAAGAGCTCTTTGTTCGCCATGGCTGTCACCCCTCATCTGGAGGAGGAAGGAAACTACGTCATGCGGGTGGAATATCCGATGGCGAGGAACAGAAAGAGCAAAAATGATGATTTTGAGATCATCCCCGTTGAGATGTATGAATCGGAGGACGGAAAGGAAGGGGAAGACTGGCGTATAGACCAGTCCCATCTGAAAGGGAAGAAAGATTTCGAGTATCAGGAGATCTCTGATCTGCAGGATGAGCACAGACTGCGGGAAATGAACAAATCCTTTCTCGACGCGCTGGAAAGAATCGCAAAGAAAGAAAATGACGGCTCTTCAAGGCACAGATTCTTCATCGGACTGGCATATCTGAACGGGATCGATGTGGAGATCAACCAGGAGCGGGCGCTGGAACTGCTGCAGGGCGCGGCGGACGACCCGTCGCCGTGTATGGAAGCGACAGCAAAACTGGCGGATATGTACCTGAACGGAGAAGGCGTGGAGAGAGACTCTGCGAAGGCAGTCTTTTGGCAGAGAAAGCTGGCTTCTCAGTACAAGGCCGCCTATGATCAAAACCATGACCCGGATGAACATAAGGGTTATGGAACAGCGTATTTCAAAGCGCTCGGCAAACTGTCAGACATGTACCGGGACTTCGGTGATTTGCAGGAAGCTGTAGATATCGCAAAAGAGGCGCTTGTTTTCTGTGAGGAACTGGAGCAGGAGGTTGGAATCCGGGAACAGAGAAGGGACAAGGCCGTTATGCTGGGTCGGCTCGGAAGTCTCTACCGGGAGAAAGGGAATCTTGACCTCGCCCTGGATTGCTATCAAAGAGCGGGCAAAATATATGAGAAGCATGCCGGTGAGATCGGAACGCAGAGAGCTCGCCGTGATCTCTCTATCAGTTATGAGCGGATCGGGGACATCTGCCGAAAGAAAGACGACCTGTCCGGAGCGGAATCTTATTACCAAAAAGCAAAAAAGATCCGTCTGCAGCTCATACGTCAGGCAGAATCTGCGGGCAGCAGGAGAGACTATTCGGCTGTCCTGACGAAATTGGGTAATGTCTGGAAATCCAGGAAACAATACGCCAAAGCAGCGGAGTATTATAGCGAGGCCCTTGCCATCGACAGGGTGCTCATGGATGAAGTGAAGTCTCCGCAGGCAATTGATGATTATGGCGTAAGCCTCGTGAAAATGGGGGATATCCATAAAGCGGAAGGCAGAATGGATGAAGCGGCGGATTGCTACGGACAGGCGCGTGATCTGTTCAGGAAAAACGCGGAGAAGACCGGGTCTGTGATCTTCTGCGATCACCTGGCCGGTGCCTGCGAGAAACTTGCAAGCGCGAAGAAAAAGTGCGGGCAGAAGGAAGAAGCGGAAGTCCTGTATAAAGAATCTGTCAGACTAAGAGAAAGGCTGTACGCGGCAGGGAAGACGACGGCTTCGGCCCATGCCCTGGCCGTGGCCTGTTACAATGCGGCAGCGTTTCTGGAAGATAAAGAGATGATGAGAAGAGCGTACGGACTCTGGAAGGACTTAAGCGAAAAGCATCCGGAGTACGCAAAGTACAGGGATAAAGCAGAGAAACTCTGTTGATAAAAAGACTTGGTAAATGCAGAAAACGGGTCTGTTGCAATAAGATGCAACAGACCCGTTTTTCAACCATTGATTATGATGCGGTTGCCGTATATCCCTTTATCCACTTTCCGTCAGCTCCGACATAATAGGGGCCGATCCACTCATTTACTGCCATTGTTCCGTCGGACTTAACGTAGTAATTGCCGATCCATTTGTCTGCAGCCATTATGCCATTGCTTTCCAGATAATACCACTTGCCGCTGTACTTGATCCAACCGGTCTGCATGGCGCCGCCGTTACTAAAGAAATATGTCTTGCCGTCAACTGTCTGCCTGCCTGTGAGCATAGAGCCGTCGCTGCCCAGCAGATACCATTTGCCGCCGTCCTTGATCCAACCGGTCTGCAAGATGCCGCTGCTGCTCAGGTAATACCATTTACCATTGGAAGAAGCCCAACCGGTCTGCATGACGCCGCCCGCGCTAAAGAAATAAATATTGCCGTTGTATACCTGCCAGCCTTTGAGCATTACTCCGTCGCTGCCCAGCAGATACCATTTGCCGCCGTCCTTGATCCAACCGGTCTGCATGGCACCCGTACTGTCAAGGTGGTACCACTTGCCGCCGGAAGAGACCCAGCCGGTCTGCATGACGCCGCTGTCACTAAAGAAATAAAACCGGTTGTTGTATGTCTGCCAGCCTGTGAGCGCTGCACCGTCGCTGCCCAGCAGATACCACTTGCCGCCGGAAGAGACCCAGCCGGTCTGCATGGCGCCTTTACTGTCAAAGAAGTACAACTTGCCGCCGGAAGAGACCCAACCGGTCTGCATGACGCCGGCATCATTAAAGAAATATGTTCTGCCGTCGACTAACTGTTTGCCTTTCAGCATCGTTCCGTCACTGGCAAGATAATACCATTTACCGCCGGAAGAGACCCAGCCGGTCTGCATGACACCGCTGCTGCTCAGGAAAAACCAGTTATCTCCATATTTATACCAACCGGTCTGCATGACACCGGCATCATTAAAGAAATAGGTTTTGCCGTCATACAGCTGTCTGCCCGTGAGCATTGCGCCATCACTGCCCAGCAGATACCATTTGCCGCCGTCCTTGATCCAACCGGTCTGCATGACACCGCTGCTGTTTAAGTAATACCATTTACCGCCGGAAGAGACCCAGCCGGTCTGCATTGCGCCGCCGCCACCGAGGTAATACCAATTGTCGCCCAAATTGAGCCAGCCGGTCATAAGATTGTAATTATCATCCGCGTAATACCAGCGGCTGCCGACCTTAAACCACCCCGTTGAAGGCAATCCGGATCTGAAATAAAGCCACTTAAAACCGGTGCGGTTAAAACTGTCATCATCAGGACACCATGCTTTCCATCCGTCACTGATCACCGCTTTCCAAGGAACTGCAGCAGTAGTCGCATTCATTGCTGCAGGCCTCAGCATAGAGACTCCCTGATCCCCGAATTCGGCGATGATTGAAGGACCGTTTTCGGATGTCCGATATACTTTACCGCCGTTCTTTTCAACGAAAAAATTGTAAAGGGTGGTACTGTTGGGAGATACAGACTTGTTGTTAGTGGTAACAACGCAATGTGCAGGCTTCAAAGCATTAATGGTTACATAGGAGTTGCTGGTGGAATAACCATGGTGTCCGGCTTTGTAGACATCTGCCCTGAAAGTTACATCATTGCGGATGATCGCGTCTACCGTCCGGGATTCCATGTATTCGTCCATTTCCATGTCACCCATCAGAATTGCTCCTGCTCCTGAGCTGCCCTTTTGCACAGTAGTTACGATACTGTTAAGGTTTTCATTTACTGTAGAGGCTGTATGCAGATTAAACAGCCTTATCAGAAAATCACCCAATGAGAATTCAAGATGGTCGCCCACATCATCTTTTGTCGCAGTTTCTTTATAAGAAGCACCAAGGGCATTCAATGCGCTCTGGCTCGGACTAAGGACGTTCAAAAGAGCAGCTCCCTGGGCGCGCATTGCCTCCAGCGCAAGACCGGCGTAATATTCATTGTGAAAGTCCTCTTGTCCTGTAATGGCGGAATACTCTTTGTAAATATAAACTGTTTTGTCGTTTACCAGTCCCGAGTTCGCAATATCAGGCATTCCTCCTATATGATCGGAATGGCTGTGGGTGGCCAGAACAAATTCTAAATGAGTTATATCGAAATCGGTCAGATACTTGACAACGGTCTGACCGTTTGCCGCTGCATCTAAATACTCCCGCGTAAAAACGAGATCCAGATCGGCGGATGCGGAGGAGGGATTCGAGGAATCGATCAGGCCGTACTTACCATTACTCTCTATAAGAATTGCATCGCTGGCAGAGTACACTCCGTTAAGCGTGATAAAGTGAATCCTGTCTTTAGTCATTCCCTCGGCCAGATTCGCTGCAGCTTTCGCTGAGACAGAAAATACTGCGTTTTCCGCGGCGGCAGCCAGGGAAGCCTGCTCATCTGAAGCAGGAACCGGCTCTGCAGAGATCGTTACGCCGGCTGCCTCGGCAGCAGATGCGTCCGTTATAGGATCATCTTCACTCAGAGCAGAGTTGTCTTTCGGATCTGTGCTTTCGACGGGCGCTGTATTATCCTTAAGTTCTGTGTTTTCGATAAGAGCTGCATCGTTCTTAAGCTCTGTGTCTTCGACAGGAGCTGCGTCGCTTTTCTGCTCTGTATCTTCGACAGGCGCTGTGCTGTCTTTCTGCCCGAGCCCATCGACGAGCGCCGGATCCGCAGCAGAATCTGCAGAAAGCTCAGCCCCGTCTTCTTCTGGAACCTGGACTTCCGACGCTGCTTCCTGAGCCGCGGCATCTGCTTCCGTTTCTGAAACGACTTCTGATGAGACAGTTTCTTCTTCAGTGCTGCCGGTATTCGATGCTGCCTCCGATTCAAGTGTCACTTCAGTAACAGGATGCGCCGGTATTTCCGCAGCCCGGACGGGTATTGCAGTTGACAATGAGCATACTAGTAGTATTCCTAATAATCCGGTTTTTCTCATAGAATAGTCTCCGTAATCTGAGTTTACTGTGGCTGTATATTTTACCACAGGATAAAGAGAAAGGCTAGCATTAAAGTCTTCGAAAGCGCTAATACAGTTGCTCGCATAATCACTGTAACAAAATAAAATGATACGTTATAATGGAGTAAGAGGGGTTGTTCCTTAGGTGCCGCAGGAGAGGATGTGAATTAATAAGGAGGATCCAAGATGGAGAACAGAGTCATTACAATCAGCCGTGAATACGGAAGCGGCGGGCGCATGATAGGAAGAAAGCTCGCGGAGAAACTGGGGATCCACTGTTATGACGCGGATCTGATCCAGAGGATCGTAGACAAGAGCGGGTATTCTGCCGATTTTGTCAAGGAAGAAGGAGAATCCGCGGCAGGAGGCGTCTTTTCCACGTTTCTGGCGGACCGGACAAGGGGGCTGACGACCCAGGATAATCTCTGGAATGTCCAGTGCCAGGTCATCGCGGAACTGGCAGACAAGGAATCCTGCGTGATAGTCGGACGCTGCGCGGACTACATCCTGAGGGCAAGGGCTGACTGCCTTACCGTTTTCATTCACGCGGACAAGGAAATACGCGATGAGAGAATCGCCAAAGAGTACGTTGTGCCCGAAGATTCTGTGGTGAGGCGCCGCAAAGAAAAGGATAAGCGCAGGGCGGCTTACTATCAGTTCTACACGGATATGAAGTGGGGCGATGCAAGAAATTATCATATCTGCCTGGACAGCGGGGAACTGGGGATCGATAAGTGCGTCGATATTTTGGCACAGTTGTACTGAGCTCATTTAAGAGTGCTTTATTGATAAGTAAATATTCAGTTATTTGTAAGTCTCTTCCGGTACCGGGAGAGACTTTTTTGATGGACCGAATTCAGCGTACAGTAATGGCAAGAATGATTCATAGATAAAATATCTGTAACTGTTCAGAACCCCTGCTTACTGCAGGACGATCTCAGCGTTCCCAGCAAAAGCAGCTGTCAAAGCTTCATAAGCGCTGATACCGTGCTTCCTGCCTGTGCTAATGTATGACATGATGTCCAG
>Ga0256405_10008382_pt1 | contig 14854 bp, 12 predicted proteins | sample RumenRJG_02DNA_FD_189096 | JGI IMG/M metagenome (GOLD analysis project Ga0256405, IMG submission 189096) | Bovine rumen microbial communities from Lethbridge, Alberta, Canada - RJG_02 | ecosystem: Host-associated > Mammals > Digestive system > Stomach > Rumen | place: Canada: Alberta... | reverse complement strand
GGAAACAAAAGGTATATAATGTTTGTATGTTAACCTATATCGTAAAACTTTTAAAAGCTCTGAATGCAAATGTGGATCCGGGTGACATAGCCCATGCGGTCAGTATCGGCGTGCTGCTGGGACTGATGCCTAAAAACAGCCTGCTTTGGTACATGCTTTTTGTGTTCTTCCTCTTTTTTAAGATACACAAAGGTACCTATCTGCTTATCCTGATTATATTCAGCCTGACAGCCCCGGTGTTCGACGCTTTGTTCGACACACTCGGCTATGCGGTGCTTACCTGCAAGCCGCTTGAAAGCACCTTTGCCATGCTGCTTGACATTCCGTTTGTAGGCTTCACCAAATTCAACAATACGATTGTTGCGGGCAGTGTTATCAGCGGTCTGATTTTGTATATTCCCTTCTATATAATTGCACGGATTTTTATTAAAGTATGGCGTGCCCGCATAGCACCCATATTCCAGCAGAGCAAAGTGCTGCGGACAATGTACAACATTCCGCTGCTGGGTAAGATTCTTGAGCTGACGGCAGGAGCGGAGTAACTGATATGGAAAAGAAATCGATTGAAAAATCTTCAGCCAAAAAGCCCGCAGCAAAAAAGCCGGTAAAGAAGTTCCCGGCCAAAAAGCTTCCGGGACTCTTTAAGAAATCCTACAAGGCCAAGGCATTCGATAAAAAGATTGTCCGGCACCTGTACATCGACAGCGACAAAAAGCTGGTCACGTCGCTGTTTGCACCCGATCAGGCGAAACAGGGCAACCTGCGCATTCCGTCCGAAGCGGAATTTACTAAAAAGGAGCTCAAGCACTTGAAGCAGCTTGCCAAGCAGATTAAAAAGCAGCGCGGCGGACGGTTCAAGCTTGTGCCGTTCATCGCCGTGGCCGCACTGCTCGCAGCAATCGGCATCGGCGTAACCATGTTCAAGAACGTCATTGTAAAGCGCGCCATGGTACAGGGAATGCAGCAGGCGTTCGGCGCTAGAACCGACATTGAAAAAGTAGACCTGAAGCTGCTCAAGGCAACGCTCACCGTAAACGGCATACAGCAGGCGAACAAAGACAGCCCCATGAAGAACCTGTTCCAGATTGATAAAGTGGAGCTCGGTTTTAACCTGACTGAGCTGCTGCGCGGCAAGTTCGACGCCAAAAACATTGAAGTTTCGGGCGTAGCGCTCGGTACCGACAGAACTGTTTCAGGCGAGCTGCCGCAGGCAGAAAAGAAAGCAAAGCAGGAATCTGCTGAAACAAGCGAATTCGCACAGCTTGTCTCAGGCAGGGCCCAGGCTTCCGTACAGAGCGCCAAAGACAGCCTGACTGCCGCGTTCAGCCAGTATAATCCTAAGACGGTTATCGACAATCTGAGCAGCAACCTGAAATCGCCCGCATTGGCTGACGAGGTTCAGAAAAAGGTGCAGTCGGAGCTGATTCCCCGGTGGAAGGACAAGCCCGACCAGCTGCAGCAGTCAGTCCAGACGTTCAGCGCAAACGTGCAGACCGTCATAAATACGGACTGGTCCAGCATAAAAGATCCGACGCAGCTTGCCGCAGCACTTGAGACAACAAAGAAAGCCATAGAAGAAGGCAAGACGCTAAAAAGCGAAACGCAGAATACGCTGAGCCAGCTCAAGGTTGACACGCAGCAGGTCAAGCAGCTTTCCGCGGACATTTCTAAAGCCGTAGAAAACGACAAGGCGCTCGTGCAGGCGGAGCTGAATAAAATCACTTCGTTCAGTCTGGACACCGGCAAGAATATGATTTCGGATGCATTGAACTCAGCCGTATACACGGCTCTGGGCAAATACTATCCGTATGTACAGAAAGCCGTTGCATACGCAAAAAGCATGAAGAATTCCTCCGCTTCCGCTGAAAAGAAAAATCAGCCGCTCAAGAAAACATATAAAAAGACGCACCGGGCACCGGGACGTACCATATACTATAAGGCTGACACCGTACCCCGCGTTCTTATCGAAAATATTGCGGCATCCGGTACAGGATTCAGCGCACAGGCGCAGGAAATCTCCAGCGACCAGGATCTGCGCGGCAAGCCGGCTGTTGCATCAGGCAAAGCTACCATCGCAGGCCTGCTGCACACGCTGAGCGCTACGGTAGATGCGCGCACCACCACCACGAATCCGCTTATTGCAGCAGACTACGGTACAGACGGACTCAACCTGTCAACGACGCTGCCCGTCATCTCTCTGAGCTCAAAGTCAGCCGTCAAAGCATCCGGCACCGCCGGTGAGGACGGCAGTTTTTCTGCCGACGTTACATGCAGCATGAAAAACCTGAAACTCACCAGCGAAACAAGCTTTGAACCGGAATTTGCCTATGGTATCTACCAGAAAGCGCTGGCTGCCGTCACCGCCATGAACGTGCGGGTTAAGACGGCCTACAGCCCGGACGGCGGACTCGATGTAGCTGTTTCCACCGACGCGGACAAACAGTTTGCGGCAGCACTCACTAAACTCATGAACAGTGAGCTGTCGGCCATTAAGGCAGACGCGCAGAAACAGGTGACCGCGCTGCTTTCAGAAAAGACGTCCGGTGCCACGGATGCCATATCCGAATATATCGACATTGATAACCTGCTCAACGGAGAAGGCAGCGCGCTGGACAAAGTAACGCAGCAGCTGTCAAAAAAGCAGGATGAGATTCAGGCACGGATAAAAGAAACTGCAGCGTCAAAAGCCACGGAAGCGGTGGAAAACGCCGCAAAGAATATTCCGGGCGGAGAAGCAGCGAGCTCAGCCGCCAACAATCTGCTCAAAAAGCTGTTCTAGGCTTTTATAGCATTGAATCTGCAGGTGCGGATACATTCGCCGCACCGGATGCACTCACGGTCATTGATCTTGAGCGTATCCATTCCGCAGGCTGCGGTGCATGCACCGCAGCCTGTACATTTTTGGGCGTCCACACGGATGCCGAATACTGCAGTCTTATTAAAAAATGAATAGATTGCCCCGAGCGGGCAGAAGAACCGGCAGAACGGCCTGAACATTACCACAGACCATACGCAGAATCCTACCGCAAGCCCCGTCTTCCAGCTGAACAGCAGGCCGGCCGCCTGACGCAGCGTTTCATTCGCCGCTACGAGCGGGATGCCCGCGAACAGCGTACCGGCAGGGCAGATCCATGAGCAGAACAGAGGCGAACCGAGTCCGTCCTTTATGTACAGCAGCAACGGCCCGCCGATGCACAGCACGGCCAGAATCACATACTTTAAGAGGCTTGCCCTGCGGGTCACCTTGAGCAGCCGGGCAGACCGGCGCACTTTGGGCGAAGGAATCTTATGGAGCAGCTCCTGCAGCAGTCCGAACGGACACAGGAATGAGCATACCATACGGCCGAGCAGCGTTCCGGTAAGCAGCAGAAAGCCTGTAATAAAAAAAGGAAAGCGCCCGCCGCCGATCGTATTCTGCAGCGAACCGAGCGGACAGGCCGCCACCGCGCCCGGGCACGAATAGCAGTTCAGCCCCGGTACGCACGCACGCTTAAGCGGCGAGCGGGATATGGTTCCGCTGAACCAGTTGCGTACGTCAGCGTTATAGACGAGCATGGCAGCCACCTGTACGAGCCGCCGGCGCAGGGTACGGTCACGCAATGCCGATACACTCCAGGCAGATAAACACCGCCTTACGGAATATAACGATGTTGTCGCCCAGCGCAATGCCGGCGGCCAAAAGCAGCAGGCCCGCCAGCAGCAGCACCCGGGCAGCCGGACAAATACTAATCTTCATAGCCTTTTACGAATTCTTTGAGCTGGGCGGAGGTCATCATACCTACCGCCACGTTGAGCACCGTGCCGTCCTTATCAATAAGAATGCTTGTGGGGATTCCCTGAATGCCATATTTTATACCGATCTCAGCCTTTTCATCGGTTCCGCCGGAAAAGGTATACTTGTTTTTTTTCATAAAATCCGCGCGGTTCTTGTCCGTGTCAGACGTGCAGACCGCAAGGAAATGCATTTTAGCGGCCGTTCCCTGGGACGCAAGCTTTTTTGCCAGCGCATCCATCTCGGGCAGCTCCTTTTTGCACGGCGGACACCACGTAGCCCAAAAATGAAGAAGGACAGGTTTATCAAGCATGGAAGACAGCGTTATCTTTTCGCCGGTGGAAAGCCGCATTGTAAAATTCGGAGCCTTATCACCCTTCTTGATCTCAGCGGAACACAAGGCTGCAGCCCACACTCCCAGCACCAGCATAATCGCCATCATACGGCGCATTGATTTCATATACACCTCCATTATTTATTATAACGAATAAATCGCAAGAACGTAACCAACAGAGGCAGATTATAAAGAATAATTATACTGTACGCAGCAGGGGGCTGTGCGGCGAAATATAACTGAAAACTCTTTGCGGACAGCTGCCCGCAAAGAGTCTTATGATTTTTACATAAAGATGTTCAAAATAAGCAGTGCAACAAATCCGACAGCCCATGCAATGGTCGTAGAGACAGACCAGACTCTGATCTGTTCTTTTGTATCCGTAATTCCGCTGAGCCGGTTTACGACCCAGTAGAAGCTGTCATTGAAATATGAGAAGAACAGAGAACCTATACAAGCAGCAAGTGCACCCAGCACCATATTTCCGCCTGCCGCAGAAACTATAGGAGCCGTAATACCGGCAGCCGTTACCATTGCAACCGTTCCAGATCCTTGTACAAACCTGACAAGCGTAGCAATAATAAAGGGAAGTATAATGACAGGCAGATGCGTAGCAGCAATACCGTTTGCAATATAAGCGCCTACGCCGGCGTCCTTAATGATCTGTCCAAGAGAACCGCCGCCGCCAGTTACCAGAATAATGATTCCCGCGCTCTTAATACTTGCCTCAAGCGCTTTAATCACATCATCTTTAGATCTTGATCCGGTAAGCGTATAAATAGCAACTATCACACCAAGTAAAACAGCAATAACGGGCGTTCCTAAGAAATAGATTACTGTGGCAAACGAGCCTTTTATTTTCAGCGCGCTAAATACAGTGTTAAGCAGAATAAGAACTACAGGAAGTACCAGCGGGAAGAATGATTTAAAAGCTGAAGGTAATTCTTTCTTTGTTTCAGCCTGCGCAGATTCAATTTTAGCAGCAGTATATTCTGCGCGGATCCATTCGCCTTCTGTATTTCCCGGCAGCTGGTAAATACGCTTTCCTAACCATTTTCCATAGAACATGGTCACCAATACCATCGGAATGGAAACAATAAGTCCAAGCAGAAGGAACTGGCCAACATCTATCTGGAATGTTCCCGCAACGCCGAGCGGACCGGGCGTCGGCGGAACCAGCGAGTGTGTAATAACCAGACCGCCGGCAAGCGCAACGCTCAGTGCAACCATAGATTTCTTTGTCTCTTTGGAAAGAGCTTTAGCAAGCGGTGACAGAATTACAAAGCCGGAATCACAGAAAATTGCGATTGAAACAATATAACCGGTAACAGCCATTGCAAGCTCTTCATGACCTTTGCCAAAAACTTTCAGAAATGTTCTGGCCATTCGTTCGGCGGCGCCAGACTCTTCAAAAATCTGCCCGAGCATAACCCCCAGACCGATAATGATACCGATACTTCCAAGCGTTCCCCCAAAGCCTTTTGTAATTGCCCCGGCAACAGCATTCGGTGCCATACCACCAGCCAGACCAATTATACAAGAAGCGATAATCAATGCAATGAATACATGGATTTTCGTTTTCAAGATCAATAGGATTAAAGCCAAAAGTCCTATTCCAAGGCCAATGAGCATTTGTGCTCCCGAAATTCCTTCCATAAGTTCCTCCTTTTTGAACTTAATTAAATATAAGGCACCTCGAAAAAAACGCTTCTGCAATTTTTTCTCTGGCGGCAATACTTATTTTACCGGTGGCTTTTCACTTAAAATTAGGAGCATACTTGGCAGCAAGACGGATCGCCTCTATCATACTAACTTCACTTACCACACCCGTACCTGCAATATCCATTGCAGTTCCATGGTCAACTGAAGTTCGCAGAATCGGCATACCGCCGGTTATTGATATAGTCCTTTCAAAATCAAGGGTTTTTGTGGCTATATGCCCCTGATCATGATAAAGGGAAAGTACACTGTTATATCTTCCGATAAGTGCCTGATGGAAAACGGAATCCGCACCTATAGGACCTGCAACGTTATATCCCTGCTTCTTCAATTCCTCAACAGCAGGGGTAACTTCATTTACTTCTTCATAACCAAAAAGACCATGCTCACCACTATGCGGGTTCAGACCGGCAATAGCCATTGTCCCGTCCGTGACGCCGAGTTTTTTAAGTACATCAAAGCAGCGTTTTACATAGTCAATGATCCTTTCTTTGGTAACAAGTTTACATGCATCCGCCAGCGATACATGTCTTGTTAAAAAGAACACACGCATGCCTCTTACTTCAAACATTGTCAGCGGATCTTCGGTTTTTGTCAGGGCACCGAATATTTCGGTATGCCCGATAAAGGGAACATTACCAGCTTTCAAAGCCTCTTTGTTTATCGGTGTAGTTGCAACTGCTGCAACTTTGTGCTTCATGGCAAGGTCAACGCTCTTTTCAATATATTCATAGGCAGCTTTTCCGCACATTCCTATCACTTCACCAATCTTGAACCGTGACATATCGATGTTGTCCAGATCAATAAGGTTAATAACACCATATTCCCATTTTCCCTCTGACGGGTCTGAAATTGCATGTATCGTTAACGGAGCTTTTACAATCTGTATTGCATTCTCCATTATTTTTTTATCTCCAATTACAACACAACGGGCAATGTCAAAGGTCCCTTTATCTGCAATTGCCTTAGCTACAATTTCCGGCCCTACTCCAGCAGGGTCTCCGATCGGTATAGCAATCAACGGTTTTTCCATAGTGCCTCCTCAAAAAAAAACACCGCTATATATGCGTTTTTAAGTATGAAATACAATCTTTTAAAGCGTATTTATCACCGGCCATTCCGCCTTTCGTGATTATTTTTAATCCTGAATACATTCCGCCGCATAATTCCCCGTACGCGGCAAGCGGCAGAACTTCGTTATGCAGCCGTATGCAAGTGACCCCGAGCGCTTTACAAACTGCAACCGTTATATCTCCCCCGCTTGTGTAAACCGCCTTAATGTCTTTGTTGTTTTTTAAAATACAGCTGACGATTTCAGCAAAGGAATTGTTTATTTCCTCTGATAAATTTTCTACGCTGCAACCTCTTTCAGTCGCAAGAGTATTAAGGTCTGCCCGCTTATCGCTTTCTATTCCAGAACCAATAATTGCAAACACTCTAAAATTGTCTTTTTCTTTTAAGACCTGATCCGCCACTCTTTTTATTTCTTTTTTTCTGCAGGTATCGCTTTCAACAGCTTTCTTGGTTTGTAATGTCACAGAATAAATTTCAGGAGACGGTATCACTTCATCTACCTGCATTTTGGCAACTGCATTTACACTTCCGATCACCACTAAAACAGAACCATTTTCTTCTTTTACCCGGGGCACAATCTTTTTCTTAACAACTGTCGTTGTAAAAGGCCCCGGACCAACGGTAATAAACGGCAGACGGCTGTCAATGCCTGCACCGGCAATCAGCTCAAGATCTTCGTCAGTAGTACAGTCAAAAAGAATGATTCTGTTTCCGTTTTGTACCAATGTGACGATTTCTTTTGTCACTGCTTCTTTTCCTTTCATTAGTATGCTCATATTTATTGAAGCAACATTATATCTGGACTGATTTTTGAAAATACTTTCAACAGATGGTGTCGTTATAGGATTCTTTGGATCCTGAGCGGCACTGGTTTTATGCAGCGGTATTGAATTAACAAGCATATAACCGCCGCACACAATTCGTCCGGAAGAAGGAAAACACGGAGCAACCAATGCTATATATTCATTGCCTAATGCATCCAGCATTGCATCTGTTTCCTGTCCTAAATTTCCGCGCAGCGTACTGTCTATGCGCTTTGCAAAGACCTGGGTATCGTCAGTACGCAATCTTTTTGTTGCATTAAAAACCCGTTCATATGCCTCTGCCGCAGGTCTGCTCCGGCTGTCAGTGGGGTAAAGGATACAGTCACAGTTTCTGTCATAATTATCCAATTCTTGATTTATACTCAGAATCGTATCAGCAGAATATCCTGCCTTATGCAGCAGAACTCCTGTTGCATTTGCACCGGTCAAATCATCAGCAATTATCAGACACTGTGCCATATTTTACCCCTCAGCAAACTTGCAATATCTTGATGTTCCTTTTTTCTATAATTTCTTTTTCCTCATCTGAGAAAACCATGTCAGTGATGACACCTGTATAAACATCACAGTTATTTATTTTTAATAAGGCTTTTTTATGAAACTTGTCGCTGTCAGCAACCAAGTAAGTTTTTGAGCAGGTTGCAACAAGCTGCCGTTTTAAAGATATTTTTTCTGATGTAGGTGTAAGCAGATTGAAATTGCTGTCTATTGCACCTGCTCCAATAAATGCAATATCAAGACAGAAATCTTTTACCATTTCCGTTGTAAAATTACCAATGACACAACCAGTAGATTTTTGTATCAAGCCGCCGCACATATATACTGTAATACTGGTATTCATCAACAGATTTGCAATCTGTATATCATCAGTCACAACCGTTACATCTTGAAGACCTGCTAAAAGCTTTGCTATCTGATATGTTGTTGTTCCGGCATCCAGAAAAACAGTATCGTTCGGCTCGATTAATGCCGCAGCATATTTTGCAATTCTTTTTTTTGCCTCTGCATTTTTTATCTGCTTATCAAGATACGGTATTTCAGTTTTTATTACAGCGCCGCCATAACAGCGGTCAACTAATCCTTTCTTTTTGAGATTATCCAGATCCCGGCGGATAGTCATTGCACTTACGTCCAGGTCTTTTGCAAGCGCATCAACCTGTACTTTTCCGGTTTCCTGAATCTGTTCAATAATATACTTTTCTCTATCTACAAGCATTTTAACACAAAAGAACAAAATAATGTTTATTTATGTTCTTTTTACCTCTTTTATATGTTCGATGTTACAACCAGAAAGAGTACTTGTCAAGCAATAATTTACCGATATTGCAGCTGAAATAAAAAAAGACCGTCCTTTCTGTTTTGCAGATAAGGACGGTCTTCTATATCAGCTCAGGCTGAATGAACCAGGCTTATTTCTTATCCTTGGCACGCTCAACGAAAGCACCGTTGCGGGTGTCGATCATGATTTCTTCACCCTCATCGATGAACAGCGGTACCTGTACTTCAATACCTGTGTCCAGTGTGGCGGGCTTGGTTGCCTTGCCGCTGGTGTTGCCCTTTACGCCGGGCTCACAGTATGTGATCTTGCGCTTTACGTTCACCGGCAGATCAACGCCGACCGGCTTTCCTTCGTAGAAGGTGATGCTCAGGTCAATGTCATCATCGGGTGAAATATATCCGGCGTTGTCGCCCAGATCTTCCCGAGCCATCTCAAACTGCTCATAGGAATCCTGATCCATGAAAACGAATGTTTCGCCGTCGATATAAGAAAGCCGCATGGTGCGGGTATCAAGCTCTACATCGTCAAATTTTTCACCGGCATCAATGCCAAGATCCATTGTCTGGCCTGATACGATATTCTTTACACGAAGCCGTGTAACCATACCGGCGCGGCCTGATTTCTGTCCGAGCATACGCTGAACCATCAGCGGAGCACCCTCATACATGAATGCTGAGCCGACTCTGATTTCTCCAGTAGTTATCATCTCTATAAACCTCTAAATTATGCGTGAAGATATTACTGCATAATACCGTTATTCCTGCATAATTTCAACACCTCTGTACATCCTTATTTCCGCCGCAGAAGCACTCCCTGACATATGCCAGCAGGTGAGATGCAAGGTCGCCGTTGCCGCGCAGATCAGCGGCAAACGCCGCATACCCCTGCCGCAGCCTGTCATACGCTGCAAAAAGACTGACCAGCAGTTCAGACTGACGCGCAAGCTGCGTACTGCAGGCCGCGCCGCCGTCCGCATATGTACGGTTATACAAAAGGAACAGTTCCTGCAGCGTTTCAAACAGCTCAGACGCAAAATACGGCCGCATGCGGTCAAGCAGCGCCTGCACTTTGACCAGCTGATACTCCTCATCCTGCACATACGCATGCCATACGAACGGCGCGCCGGCAAGACACGCACGCGCGAATGAATCTTCGCCGCGGATAAACGAAAAGTCGGCGGCGCACAGCAGCGCATCCCATGCAGTCTGGCTCATAAACGGCAGCTCCATTACCCGGAACGGCCTGCCCGCCAGGCACCACGCCGTCAGAAACGGCTTACAGCTCCTGCCCGGTGCCAGATATACGGCGATATGTTTTCCGCCGGGCGCGGACTCATTCAGCACAGTCAGTGCAGTCACGAGCGGCGTAAAATCACGCTCATAGGTAAATACCGGCACGATAAAGCTGCCGTCATCATGCAGACCGTAGGCGGCGAGCGCTTCAAACGATGCAGCCCGGTTTCCGACTCTGGACATAAACGGCGCGTCCAGAATCAGTCCGCCCGTCTTTGCCGTAAAACCGGGCATAAAATTCACCTTCCGGATTCTGGCTGACCGCGTGAGGGACTGCAGACAATGGAAATCCTCCGCATATGATTCTGCCGTCAGATAGTCAATATTCACAATACTCGTAGTAAATGCAGCGCCGGGCGCGAACAGCAGCCCGTCAAGCCAGTCAGGCCTGCCGCATTGAAAGCACTCAAGCAGAATGTCAGGCATCTCATGCTCAAAAAGCGGCGCGCAAACCTTGCCCGCGTTCCAGTCATAGATACGCCACGTTACGCCGGCGCAGCCGCTGTCAGCCGTACATTCATACGTCTGTACGGCCTGCCCCGCAACAATTCCCGGCGCAAGCTGGGCAAGCGCGCGCGCGTCATCAATGATAATGCCCAGCGGCGGGCAATCCGGCAGCGCGGAAAGCGCGCGTGCCAGCCGGTACACCACCCCCGCATCTCCGTAATTATCAACCACTTTGCACAACAGCGTAATTCCGTTCATACAGTCACAGTGTACCGTCAAACTATTTCTACGTCCACCATACGATTCTGCGCAGCAGCTGCTGCAGCTACTTGTAATAATTACCGCATTTTGCTACCATTATAGTATGAAATTACAAAAACGCGTACTTACAGTACAGGATATTTCATGTATCGGAAAATGCTCGCTTACCGTCGCGCTTCCGATCATTTCAGCTATGGGCGTGGAGACCGCAGTGCTGCCCACCGCAGTGCTGTCAACCCACACGGCGTTCAAAGGCTTTACGTTCCGGGATCTTACGGACGACATTCAGTCCATCTGTAATCACTGGAAAGAGCAGAACTTTTCATTCAACGCCATCTATACCGGCTATCTCGGCTCCTTCCGTCAGCTGGAGCTGGTTAAATCCCTGTTCGACATGTTCCGCACGCCTGACACCCTTATATTCGTAGACCCCTGCATGGCGGACAACGGCGCGCTGTACGCGGGCTTTACGCAGGAATTTGCCTTTGCCATGGCAAAGCTTGCAGGCCTTGCCGACGTCATAGTGCCAAACCTTACGGAAGCTTCATTCATGCTCGGCATTCCCTACCAGGCGTCCGGCTATGACGAGCAGTATATACGCGATATTCTGACTCGGCTCGCCGCGCTCGGTGCTAAAAAGGTAGTGCTCAAGGGCATTATCTTTGACAAGCCGCAGCAGTCATTCCCCGATGTAGAGAATAAAATCGGCATCGTCGCCTATGACACGGCTACCGGCAGCTGTTCCGGCTACTTCCATGAGCGGCTGGAAAAAAGCTTTCACGGTACGGGCGATATCTTTGCGAGCGTCTGTACGGGCGCGCTTATGCGCGGCATTCCGCTTGAGCGTGCGCTGGCGCTGGCCGGAGACTTTGTGGTACAGTCCATCAAACTTACCGTTGCCCATGAAAACTACAACTGGTACGGCGTTGACTTTGAGTCCGCATTCCCCTTCCTGCTTGACCGTCTGGCAAAGGAAGCACAGTAAACACGATAAATGCTGCAGCCGCCGGCAATCGATATAAGCCGCGCGGCCGAGTACTTTAAAACACGCACGCCCCGCCGGTCTCAGAGTCCGGCGGGGCGTGTGCATTATGCGGCAGGCGCAGATTCAGATCCTACAGCGCCTCAACCACGAGCTGGCCCATCTTTTTGGTACCTACCAGCTTGCCGCTCTTCTTCAGCTCTTCCGCGGTGTCGCCGGCAATATCACCGGTGCGCCATCCTGCATCAAGAACTTTGTCCACTGCAGCTTCCACCGCTCTGGCCTCGGTCTCAAGCTTAAAGTCATAGCGCAGAAGCATGGCCGCAGACAGAATAGTAGCAAGCGGATTCGCAAGGTCTTTGCCCGCAATATCGGGAGCAGAGCCATGGATCGGTTCATACAGGCCAGGACCCGTTCCATCGCCGAGTGAAGCGGATGCAAGCATGCCGATTGAACCGGTTATCTGGCTTGCCTCATCACTCAGAATATCACCGAACATGTTGCTCGTAGCGATCACGTCAAACTGCCGCGGATTTCGCACCAGCTGCATGGAGGCATTGTCTATGTACAGATAGGAAAGCGTTACGTCAGGATAGTCGCCCTTTACGGCTTCAGCCACCCGCCGCCACAGCTGGCTTGAGTTAAGGATATTAGCCTTATCAACTACACACAGCCGCTTCTGTCGCTTCTGCGCGGCCTCAAAACCGAGTCGTATAATACGCTCAACCTCAGGCCATGTATATTTTTCGGTGTCCCATGCCGTTCTGCCGTCATCGGACGTACCGCGGTCACCGAAGTAGATACCGCCCGTAAGCTCGCGCACGATAAGGATATCAAGTCCGCTGCCCACAATTTCGTCCTTCAGCGGGCAGGCCGCACTGAGCTGCTTGAACATAACGGCAGGACGCAGATTCGCGTATACTTTGAGGCCGCCCCGCAGCCCGAGCAGAGCTTTTTCAGGACGAAGCTCAGACGGCATGGTGTCCCATTTTGGGCCGCCCACAGCACCGAGCAGCACCGCGTCAGAATCCTTACAGATCTGCAGCTGATCCTGCGGCAGCGGATGGCCGAATGCATCGATGGCACAGCCGCCGGCCGTCACCTTTTTATATGAAAATGAATGTCCGAATTTCTTAGCCACGGCGTCAAGCACATTCACCGCTTCCGCCACTACATCAGGCCCGATCCCATCGCCAGGAACAAGCGCAATCGTTTTATTCATAGATCCACACTCCTTAGCGCCGCATCAGCGGCATTCAGTACTTTAATAATACTACAGATTATACATAATTACAACAGCACGCAACTAAAGCTGCAGCAAAAGTACAGCTATATTACAGCTAAGGAACTGTAAAAATGAGAAGATTAAAGGGAACCACGGAAAAACCACGAAAGTGAGTTTTTCGTGGTTCCCTTAACTGTGCGGAAAGTCTATCAGGCCAGGAGCTTACGGAATCCCTGGCTCCAGCTCTAACCGGAACCCTAGCTAAAGCCCCGGCCGGAACCAGATTCTATATCAGCTTGCGGTAGCGTTTTTCCACGTCTTTGATAAGCTTGTACTCAAAGGAATCCACAAGCGCCTTAAACGAAGCTTCCATAACGTCGGCGGAAACACCGATAGTCGTCCAGGTATTCTGGCCGTCGGAACTTTCGATTAAAACACGTACGCGGGACGCAGTAGCTGATTTACCGTCAAGCACACGGACTTTGTAATCGATCAGGCGTATCTGCGACACTGCCGGATAGAAATGCTCCAGCGCCTTACGCAGAGCAATATCAAGGGCGTTCACCGGACCGTCGCCCTCACCCGCCGTCACTTCTATCTGGCCGTCCACCTCAACCTTGATCTGTGCGCAGGCGTTCACGCCTTCTTCCGGGCGAGGATTCACGCCGTTCGTCTGGTAGTAGTGGAGCGTAAAGAACGGCTGGTACTTACCGATGATCTTGCGCACCAACAGCTCAAAGCTGCCGTCCGCGCCCTCGAACTGGTAGCCTTCAAACTCAAGCTCTTTTACGCGCTTGATAATCTCGCCGACTACCGGGCTGTCTTTGGTGATGGCGGGGTCAAATTTACGGATCTTTTCTATTATCATGCTACGCCCGGCAACCTCGCTCATCAGGAACACGCGGCTGTTGCCCACGGATTCGGGCGCCACATGCTCATAAGCAGAAGGATTCTTAAGCACCGCGTCTATATGCATGCCGGCCTTATGCGCAAACGCATGGGCGCCGACAAACGGCATGCCGGGATTTACATTGATATTGGAAATTTCGCCGATTTTCTTTACGGCGGGAGTAAGCTGCGCCATTTTATCATCAGGAATACAGCTGTACTTCATTTTCAGCTGCAGATCAGCAATGATAACGGCAAGATTGGCATTGCCCGTACGCTCACCGAATCCGAGCAGCGTGCCCTGCACATGGCGGGCACCTGATTCAACAGCGATCAAAGAATTAGCCACAGCCAGACCGCTGTCATCATGGGTATGGATGCCTACCGTCACGCGGTCGCCGAACTTCTGCACCACCGCGGACGTTGCGTTCTGACATTCATGGAGCAGGCAGCCGCCTTTAGTCTCGCACAGGCAGATAACGTTTGCGCCGCCGTCTACGGCAGCCTGCAGTGTCTTCATTGTATAATCTGGATTTGCCTGATAGCCGGTGAAAAAATGCTCCGCATCATAGATGACGGTACGGCCGTTCTCGCGCAAAAAGGCAACCGTTTCCTGTATCATGGCCAGATTTTCTTCCAGCGTAGCATGCAGGATTTCTGTAACCTGAAAATCCCAGGACTTACCGAACACCACCACCGTCTCCGTTTCTGCAGACAAAAGGCTCTGCAGGTTCACATCCTCGGCACAGCGGATACC
>Ga0256405_10008381_pt1 | contig 14854 bp, 12 predicted proteins | sample RumenRJG_02DNA_FD_189096 | JGI IMG/M metagenome (GOLD analysis project Ga0256405, IMG submission 189096) | Bovine rumen microbial communities from Lethbridge, Alberta, Canada - RJG_02 | ecosystem: Host-associated > Mammals > Digestive system > Stomach > Rumen | place: Canada: Alberta... | reverse complement strand
TGCATATGCCATTCTACGTTAGTCTGGCAAAGATAATTTCAAATCGGCGCGCTTCAAAAACCGCTGTAATTACCTAACTTTCAATATTTTCAAAGAACTTTTATGATTTTTTAGTGGACACTAATGACAGTTTATTATTATGTGCTATAGTGTATTTCGGTTTCCCATAACTGGCATTATGGGAATCCCAAAGGGAACAATGAACAAATTAACGCTATAAAAACTATGATTCGCCGTAACAGAAAAACACGGAAGTACCACGCTCCATCCGCGAAGGTGACGCAGATGGCGCTGGAAAGCAATTTCTGCCAGACGCTGCGCTTCAACGCGCAGGTGGACGAATTGCGTAACATCAACGCCGAAAAGGGCACGGATGGGAATCCTACCGAGCCTCTGTATTTCGAATTCTAACCTTTGAAAGACTGAAACATGAAAAAGATTTACATCGTAATGGCGGTCCTTGCAACCGCAGCGCTGGCCTCCTGCCAGCAGGAGAAGTCTTTCAACGACGAGCAACTCGGTGACAACAGTGTCGTGTTCACCATCAGTGGCGGTGCAACCCGTGCTGCCGATGCAGCACCCGAAGTTCGTCAGGGTGTCGTTATCCCGCTCGAGACCGAGGACGGAAGCAAGTTCTTCCTGGAGGAGACCGTCGTGAACCTGAACGAGATCGGTCCGGAAACCAAGGGAACCCCGGCTTACACCGAGAATCTCGGAAGCCTTTATAAGAACGACCTCAGCGTTTACGGCGATAAAGGTAGCTTTACGACGGCAGCGACCTACGAGAACATGGAGACTTCGATGTACGCTCGCAAGGACGAGGCTCAGGGTGAAGGCTGGCGCTACCAGCACAACTACAATGGTGATCCTTGGCCGAAGGATGGATCGGCGGTAGGATTCTACCTCAACATGCCGGCCGCTCCGACAGGCGTGAGCATCACCGGTCGCACGGGAGGAAAGTTCACTTTCACCTACACCTCTCCGACTACCGCGGCCGAACAGCAGGACATCCTGTTTGCCTACCGTTCTATGACGAAAGAACAGCACCATGGATTCCTTCCCAACGGCGCTCCCGTCCTGTTCCAGCACGCGCTTACGGCCGTGAAGTTCGCCATCGGCAACGACGACGATGACATTTCCAGCAACAATATTGCCATCACGGAAGTCATCTTCAACGGCCTCGTCAACACGGGTACCTGCGAAATCAGCCCCAGCACTGAGACCAACTACACGGATAACAAGACCACGTATTCTTCCGCAGGTGTGACCAGTTGGCCGACCAAATCGGCCACTGCAAACAATACCATCTCCTCCGGCACCTACTCCGGTACGGTGAATTATACCTCCGGTTCGAACAACAAGTTCGGCGATTCCTGGTATAGCGCAGGAAACGAAAAGAACCTGAACGACGCCGACGGAACCCAGACCTTCTGGCTCATCCCGCAGACCGTTTCCAGCGATGTCACCCTGACTATCAAGTACACCTTCGCCGGCACTCCGGGCGAGTGGACCATCGATTTCGGCAAAGTCCTCGCTGCGAAATCTGTCAACTGGCAGGCCGGCGAGCTCCGCACCTACACCATCAAGGTGGATGATGTCAATGTGAAGATTGAGGATCATGTCACGATAGCTGATCCTACTGAAGTTGAAGTTGAGGATGCGGCTACAGGTGAGACTCTGACCTCTTACAAGGGGAGTAAAAAGAATGCCGTTACAATTCAAAATACGGCAAATACCGACGTGTATATTCGGGCTGCCCTGATTGGCCAGTGGCTGGATGAAGAAAGCGGAGATCCTGTGTTTGGATATACCGACTATACCTCGAACGAGTTCAAGTCTGTTGACAGTTGGTATCAGGACCAGTTTGTTAATAAAAACCAGAAACAGGGCAAATTCACGGGTTTGCCTGGAACAAAATGGACATTGAAGGACGACGGATACTATTATTATTCGGATCCTGTTGCTCCTGGAAAGATCATAGGAACGGCTCCTGCTAATGCTACCAATAAAAGTGATTATCTTGGGAACCCGCTCTTTACCGAGTATGAAGTTGGCGATGCTCCGGCTGCAGCCGTTGCAGGACAGGTAAGACAGATTTATTTCGTGCTTGAAATTGCTACCCAGGCCATATCGGCAAAGAAAATTGACGGCACGTACTACACTGTAGACGAGGCCTGGGCGAATGCAAATACCCCGGACCCTTCGATTGACTAAAAATTATCTCAAGAGTTTAAAAGATAGGAGAGATATACAATGAAAAAGATATATAATACGATTCTTGCCATTGCTGTACTGCTCGCGTTTGCGCCTTTTTCAAGCGCTCAAGATGTTCCGTTCCCAGCGGATAATACTATAAAGTTTTCCTCAAGTGAATGGAACAAGCCCTATGAAATCGACAACCAGAGTAAAGTGGCTTACAGAAAGATTATTTCAAAGCCTAATTCTCAAGGTATCTATCATATTATGCTGGACGCTTTCACGACTGGAAGCGAGGTGAAGCTAAACAAGGCTGTCCGTGCTGACATTGTCCTGGTGCTGGATAATTCAACGTCAATGCGGAATAATATATCTGGTGGAACTACCAGATTACAAGCACTTAAAAATGCAGTTGGAACATTTGTTGATTTAATAAACGATAATGATACTGATAACGCTCCAACTCCGGGAGGTCGATTAGGGAATAGAATCGCAATTGTTCCCTTTGGCACTTCGGTTAATACTGGTAATAGTGGATCTGACCGTGTTAGGGGGTTTACTACATTAGATAGAGCTCAAAACATCAAAGATTGGGTGAATGGTCTCACTGCTCCAACAAATAATGGTACTAATGCCCATCTTGGTATGCAGCAAGCTTTGACTCTTGTACAGAATTCAACCGCCCAAATTCGGACAGTGGTGTTGTTTACCGATGGTGACCCGGGCCTATATGGAGATTGGAATAGAGGTAGCACATGGGACTCGGCAAATAATTCAATAAATTATGCCAGTCAGATGAAAGCTCTATCGCATGAAGATTCTGACCCGACCAAGCAGATTCTCGTAAATGTTTTTACCGTTAGTGTCATAGAGAACCCCACCCCTTACACTCAGGTGTATTTAGGTAAAACTTCCTCAAACTGGAAGTCAGATGCGACCAGCATGGGCTCAAGTTCTACTTGGAATTCTGGAAATATTTGGAGCAATGGTAATGGTACAAGAAACACTTATAAAAATGATCAAGACCAAGTAGTAAATGAGACCAAGTATGCGATCACTGCATCAAATGCTGCTGAACTAGAGAATGCGTTCTCTACTATTGCATCTTCTTCTGGTGGCACATCTGAGAATCTGGGTGAATCTTCAGTCGCTACCGTTGATGTCGTCTCCGCAAGCTTCACGTTACCAAACGGTGCTGATGATTCCAGCATCAAAGTTTATACTGCGAAGTGTGAAGGAATGTCTGGAACTCAACCTGTATTCGGCGATCTGATTTTGGCCCCTAATCGGACAGACAAATACCAGCCGATGAAAAAGAATAGTGCGGGAGATTTAGTCCCGGACGGAGATCCCAAGGATGTGGATGATCTTATACCGACTAATACTCATCTGGGATATTCTACATCAGAAAAAGAAGCTGCAGGAATTAAGGATAAGATAACAGTCAATGGATTTGACTACACCAATAACTGGTGCGGAGAAGTTTTGGATAATGGAGTTCATGTGGACTGGCATGGATATAAAGTTACAATTCTTATCCCTATTAAAATGAATCCTGAAGCCTTAGGTGGTGTTGGAGTGGAAACAAATGGAGAAGGATCAGGTATTTGGATCGATGGCGAGAATAAGTTCCCGTTCACGAGCCCTCAGGTCAACTTGCCCGTCAATATTATCATCAACAAGCAGGGGCTTGCTGAAGGTGAGAGTTCGAAGTTTACAATTCTGAGAAAAACTGCCTCTGAGAGTACTTGGGAGCCTGTTACCAGCGTCTTTGTTACCCGTCATAAGAATCAGGGGGAAAATGCTCCCAGAACAAGGATTGAGGGTCTTCCTGCTACAAATGAAAGTGGCGTCGAGTATATTTATATGGTACGTGAGGATGATTGGAGTTGGAGTTATACCTTGACGAGTGATAAGGAACTGACAACGGAAGATAACGATAATCCGTTCACTTTCACTAACCAGAAGAAGAATAAAATTGATACTAAGATTCGTCACGCGGAAAGTAAGGCTACGAATACGTTCAAGACTGGTGGCGGTGAAGCTTATGACGATTCTAAGAACAACAACAGAACCGTGATTACGGTTGAATAGTTGATTAGAGACAACCTTGATAAGCCCCTTCAAACCTTGATGAAGGGGCTTTCTTCTTTGTATTTCCTTCAAAACCCGAACTTCAACATGAAACTTCCCCCGTTCGAGCGGATCCTCCACGAGGAGGATTTCGCCGAGAACACTGTTGAAACCTATTCGTACGCAGTGAAAGATTTCCTGTCGCGATACGGAACGCTGGACCGGGCTGGTTTATCGGCCTATAAGTCGTTCCTGATCGGCCATTATAAACCCAGGACGGTGAATGTGAGGATCCTGTCCTTAAACAAGTACCTGGACGCAGTAGGCAAGCCCGGGCTCAAACTAAAGACCATCAAGATGCAAAAAGAATCATTCCTGGATCAGATACTCAGCAATGAGGAGTACCTACGCTTCAAGCGCCTGCTCCGCAAGGAGCCGGACCAGCGGTGGTATTTCGTGGTGTGGTTCCTGGCGGCGACGGGGGCGCGCATTAGCGAGCTGATTCATTTCAGGGTGGAACATGTGTTGGCAGGGTTCATCGACATCTATTCCAAGGGAGATCGGATGCGGCGACTGTACTTTCCGGACAAGTTGCAGAAAGAGGCGATCCAATGGATCAATAAAGAGGGGCGGAAAAGTGGCTACTTGTTCCTTAACACCCGCGGCGGGCAACTTACTCCACGAGGGATCTCGCTTCGGTTGAAGGAATACGCCGCCAAGTATGGCCTCGATCCTTCCCTGATCCACCCCCATGCCTTCCGGCACCTATTTGCGCGGAATTTCCTCAAGAAAGAGAACGACATCGCCCTACTGGCCGATCTCTTGGGACATAGCAGCATCGAGACGACGCGCATCTACCTCCAACAGTCCAGTAAGGAGCAGAGCAGGATGGTGGATGCGATCGTGGATTGGTAGGAGGGGGTGAATGGTAGCATCTCCTACAACCTTTCTAACCACCTCGAGAAGAATACATTGTACACGCAGTAGGAACTGCCCTCCAGGGTTTTGGTCTCCAAAAGTAGTTCCTTATCTGTCAATGCATTCAGAAGCCGTACAGCGGAGGAGGGAGCACCAAGCCCATACTTCTGCAGGAAGACTGCTCCGGTTGGTTCGCTGACTTCCCCTTCTTTGGCGATAGCCATCAAAAACTTCCATTGCTTAGCCGTCACGAGGCTGCGGCGCTCGAGGAACCCTCCTTCGCTCTCTTTAATGATAGCATCGGCTGCCATGAGTGCGTCCACCAAGCCAGCATCCCTTTTCACTGAAGCGAAAACCCGATTACAAAGTGTCTGTGTATAAAACGTATGACATCGTGTCCAATCCAGGATAAAGTCAATCGCTTCTGCGCTGATGGCTTTCTTCTGTCCGGCAAATTGCTCCTTAATGAAATCCGCGTAGGTGTTCCGGTCGATTTTCCCCAGCGTGTACAGCGAGGCACTCTCGTAAAAGGGGCTGTTTTCCGCAGTGAACATTTCCGCCATCGTGTGCTTCCTACTGCCGGAGAAAATAAACTGTACATTGGTCAGTGGCTGAATATGGGTCCTGAGCAGGGCTTCCATGGAGGGCCCTTCGTAATTACGGATCTGCTGGAATTCATCGATGGCCAGAATGACCTTGGTAGGGCGGTGCTCCAAAAAATCCAGCAAGGCCTTCAAGGTATAGCGCCGTTGGGCATCGGTCTGGAAGGTAAATGACAATTTCGGCTCTCCGTTTAAAGGATCTTGGCTGAACACAGGCCGGATACTGCCGAGCCTTTGCAGAAAGGATTTGATCAAAGAATCTTTCTTCAGCTCTCTGGAAACGGCGTCCGTCAGGACTGCAATAAAATCATCCATGCAGGAAGTCGCATAAATATCGGAATAGAACAGTTCGACTTTCTGTTTCATTTCCTTCATCCGGTCGAAAACATGGTAGATAAGGCCTGTCTTCCCATAGCGGCGAGGTGCTATCAACGTGATATTTGCGCCGTTGTCAAGGAAGCGAATCAGGTCCTCCGTCTCTTGTTCCCTGTCGCAAAAGTACGCGCTGGGGGTATGGGGAATCAAATAGAATGGGTTCATTGCTCAAGTTTTTTCACAAAGATAGTTATTCTATTTCATTTCGCAAAATGCGAAACGCAAAATGCGAAATTAATCGTCTTATAATGCAGCGGTCGAGCCTCGAGCAGGGCCGGATGGTGGATATGATTGTTGGATTGGTGAGATATTTGACAACCTACTAGAAGAAACACTTGAGGAACGAGTTGATCCGCGTGCGATAAAGCTGGCAATAGGCGTCTTTCAGTTCTTCGCTCAGGAATGAATTCTGGATCAGCCGATCCGTTTGCGGATAATCTGCGCAGAATCGATCAATCTCTTCTTTTGCCGTGCGTTGTTCCAGTCCGATGAGTTCCCCGAAATGGAGGAAATCCTTCCCGGACGCGCCGAATTCTTTGTTCCACCCAGGATAGAGTCCTTTCCGAAGTGCGAATACTTCTCCGGACGGAATGTGCAACTGCGTATTGATAAGGTCGTAGGCAGGAGCCAGCCTGTAATCGCCCTGGGATGTCTGAATGACGGAGAAATTCTTGACATGGGCATCACCATTGGCAAACACGAAGTTGAAGAGAATCAAGTCGAAGTACTTCAGCAATTCAACCCTCCAGGCGGGGATGTATTGCTGAATGAGGCGGGCTAGATCGACATAGTCCAGGGCGTCGTACTTGTAATTCCGGCCGTGTGTCTCTTTAGTGATACCGGCCAGGGAAGCCAGGTCCTCTTGGTGGATTTTGCTCCCGTCGCTTCTGATATCAAATCTTTTGGTGACATAAACCTGTTCTCCATTGCCGGTAAAGCAGACGGCGTTCTCGGCCGTCTCGATCCCATATACTTGGGAGGCGATCTGCATGGTCAGGTTTTCATTGGCAGGGCTGAAATCGCGGTTTTCGAATCCTGTAAGTTTCGGCTTCAGGATATAAGTACCGCGCTCTCCCTTTTCAGTAAGTCGGAAGACACCTTTGTCGATGATGGCGGAGTATTTCTCCTGCGCTCCCGAAAGGGAAAGGTGTCCCTTGTTCTCCAGATAAGCTTCGCCGGAAGAAAGGGACTCAAAGGGTAATATGGGAGATACTCTTTTCCCTCCCAAGAACTTTCTGACAGCAGTGGGAGAAAAAGAATCGAATCCTTCCTTCAGGGTACTGGGGCACACTTGGATCATCTTATTCATGATCAATCTCCTTTACAGTTACTGCCCCCGGTGTATCCACGGATGCCGTTGCCAATAAAATACCGAAGTCGTCGTCCGGATCCACATGATGCAGCCTGGCCTGAACAGCCCTGTTGGAACCTTCCGATAACATGTTGGCAAAGAAAGGGAACAAGTGGGCAGATGTGTACTTCTTTTGTCTCTTTGGGAGTGTGAGGCTAATCGCCGGCATGGCCGGATTCGTGAAATAATGGTCGTCGTACTCGAAAGCATACCCTTCTCCCGGAACTTCTGAAACAGTCCCGGCCAGAATACCGTTCATGAAAACAATTCCCTTCCTCATTGTTCAATAACAGTTGCGGTCAATCGGAGCCCCAGCGTTTCGAGAATTCTATTCAGAACAGCCAGCGTAGGATTTCCCTCTTCCCTTTCGATCTGTGTCAATGTGTTGATGCTGACTTTGGCCAATTTGGCCAGTTGCGCCTGTGTGAGTCGGAATTCCTTCCTCCTGTCTTTTATTATTTCTCCAATGTTGCTCATAAATCCCAATATATTGTGATTCTTTGGCAAAGATACAAATTAAAATCGAATTTAGTGCAGAAAAATCACAAAGTATTGGGATTTTTCCGTGAATTATTTTGTTCGTATGAGGCAGTGCTGGTATCACGAAAACTTAAAGACGGGGAATCTGCCTTGTAGCGCGTATATCCTCGATTGCCGCTCTTTAGCCCGTTTCTAGCGGGAGGCTAAAGAGCAGCAACTATCATTTCATGCCCTGTATTGGCAATCGGTGCTCTTCAAGTTTTCGCGGGTCAAGTCAGCACTTTTTGATTTGCAACTCGTAAAATAGGATATTTCTTGACAGGATATAATTTATTTATATACAGTCTATTATTATGCACTATAGTGTATTTCGATTTCCTATAACTGGCATTATAGGAAGTTGATACATAACTAGTTGAATATTTAACAATTAATAGTAATAGCAATGATTCGCCGTAACAGAAAAACACGGAAGTACCACGCCCCATCCGCGAAGGTGACGCAGATGGCGCTGGAGAGCAATTTCTGCCAGACTGTGCGATTTAACGTGCAGGTGAAAGATCTGGAAATCATGAACGACCCGACCGACCCGCTGAAAGGCGTGGGCGATGCCGATGGCGAAGTGTTCTATTTCGAATCCTAACCTTTGAAAGACAGAGAGTTATGAAAAAGATTTACATGGTCATGGCAGTGATCGCCGCCGCGATGCTGTCCTCCTGCGAGAGGGAGAAGGATTTAAATGGGTACACACCGCTGGGCGAGAACGATGTCGCTTTCGTCCTGCAGAATTCCGCCACCCGGTCGGCGGATGCGGTTTCGGAGAATACGGTCCTGACGGGTGTCAGCATGCCTGCAGGACGAACGAGCGATGGAGAAGCCTACTTCTTGGAAGAGACCGTCGAAGAGCTGAATCCGACCCTGGCTACCAGAGGCACGCCGGCATACACCGTCAACCTGGGTACGTTGTACACAACCATGGGCGTTTATGCCGATGGGAACTTCGGCGATGCCGCTTTTGCGGTGATGGATATGTACGAGAATCCGAACGGCGGCGACGGCTGGCGCTATCACCACAACTACGATGGAAGTCCCTGGCCGGAGAACGAGAACGAAATCGTTGATTTCTATCTCAATATGCCCGCCTCTCCCACCGGTGTCAACATTACGGACAGGTCGAACAAGAGCATTGAGTTCGCCTTCAGCTCCCCTCTGACGGGTACCGCCCAGCAGGACATCCTTTTCGCGCAGACTTCCATCAGCAAGAAGCAGCATGACGGCTATCTGCCCAAGGGTGCTCCCGTGATGATGCATCACGCCCTCACCGGCGTGAAGTTCCGTACGGGACATGCGAACGACAACCCTACCAAGACCATCATCACCAAGGTAGTGATCAAGGGCCTCAAATCCACGGGTACCGCTACTTTCACCGGCAGCGATTTCAACTGGAATGTCGGCAATACCACCGCGAATTTCACTCAGGAGTTCACGAACCAGGGATGGTCTGCTGATCCCGGGGTCGATGGTACCGTTGGCACAACAGGCAACATTGTCTGGAATGATGATTTGAGCAGTACCAATTGGACCAGTGCTGCAGCGGACAAGAACCTCAACGACGAGAACGGTTCCCTGACCTTCTGGTTCATTCCGCAGGAGATTGACGAAACCGTCACCATGGAGGTGACCTTCCGTGTCAAAACCAAGGACACCCAGGATGGCCAGGAAATCACCCACACCATCCAGTTCGGCGAGGAGTTGAACAAGAACAGGGAGGAGAACGTCGTCTGGAAAGCCGGCCAGCTCCGTACCTACACCCTGAAGCCGTACGACGTAGCCGTCAAGATCGTCGATAGCATGGTGGGTCTGAAGAAATCCGACCTGCATGTCACGAACACCGGCAATGTGGACGAGTACGTCCGTATCATGGTCATCGGCAACTGGTATGGTTGGGAAACCGAGGCTGACAAGAACGCCGGAAAGGAACCCGACATCATGGTCGGCTACACGACCGACGGTTCGGACGGCACCAATGTGATGATCGAACCTTGGTTCAGAGAGGATGAGGTTTACGGACAGTACTTCGATGACTCATTCAAGGGCGGTCGTCCCAAGGCGGGCAGAACCGACTGGGTCAGAGGTACGGGCAGTTACTTCTATTTCACTAAGAAGATTGGAGCCGGTACGACGCTTGATTCCGCCACGGAGGCTCTGTTCCAAAGCTATGACCTGCCGGAAAACAAGATTCCCACGATCTACATTCCTGTCTCTACATCCAACGTACGTGTCCCTGCGGTAGGTGTGCATCTGAAGATGGAAATCGTCGTCCAGGCCATCGGAACCACGGCCCCGGACGGCTCCGAATACGCTAACTGCTGGGCTGCCTGGACGGCTGCCACCGGTAAGGAAATCAAGGTAAAGCCCTACACCGACTAAGAGCAAACACTTAAATGATTCATACCATGAAAAATATATTTAAATTCATTACAATCGGAATTGCTCTTCTGGCCGGTACCCTCACGGCTAGCGCCCAGTGGAACGTGGATAACGGTGTCGCTACAGCGAAAAAAGTTTCAGCACCGGACGAGGACGGCATGTATACCATCACGCTCGAGACTTATGCGACTGGCGAAAGTGCCCTGACAGAAACCGGCATCCCTGTCGACATTGTCTTGGTCCTGGATGTGTCTGGGTCGATGGAATACACTTTGTATGATTATAATGCAAGACCTAGCCAGACCTACAACTACAGTGGCTATCCGGATGATGAGGATAATAGATACTATTATCTTCATACGGACGGACAGTACTATCAAGTTGAAAAATATCGCTACTACTACGGTTATGGTCAATATCGTATACTTCGCTTTCAGGTAGGTAATACTTGGTATTACCTTTCAGGAACTGGTGTTACTACTAATGCACCGACAAATGTAACAAATAATACTACGACCATTTACACCGGTGTTCTCTACAACAGGGTTTCGAGGGGAGAAAACAAAATGACTGCACTGAAAAGAGCAGTTAGCACTTTCGTCAACGAAGTCCATCATAATGCCTTGTATGATAAGGATGGAGGCCTTCGAGGTACTGCGCTTGATAACCAGATTAGTATCGTGAAGTTCGCAAACGACCGGTATTACGGGAGTGCAAGCTCTATTACTGAAGGTAATCACCGTAAATATGGTGTTGGTTCAGATAGTCAGAATATTCAGGATGGAAATCATAATTATACAGAAGTCCGTCTTGGCTTTACCGATGTCAGTACGGCAGCAGGTGTAACTGCAGTTACAAATGCCGCCAATAGTTTGAATTCCGGAGGCGGTACTGCTGCTCACTACGGGTTAACCAAAGCGACATATCTTCTGGAAACTGTTAAAAACCGTGAGAGCAATAAAGTCGTGGTTTTCTTTACTGATGGTATCCCTGGTTTGACCGGATGGAATAACACTTTCGCCAATGGGGCCATCTCCGCAGCCAATACAATCAAGAAAGCGACTGACCAAGGCGGGTATGGAGCCACTATCTACAGCATCGGCGTTTTCGACAACCTTGGGTCTGACGCGGTAAACGCCAACAGATATATGCACTCCGTATCATCAGACTACCCGAATGCCTCTTCTATGACCGACTACGGAACTGGGGGTAGTGATGAAAACGGCTACTATCAGGATGCCAGTAATGCCGACCTTGACGCCATCTTCAAAGACATCGCCGGAGCGGCCAGCCAGTCCGACAATAAAATCGGTTCCTCAACCCAGATTCGGGACGTCGTCTCCAGCAGCTTCATCCTCCCCGAAGGTGCGAGTGCGGATGATGTTACTTTCTACACCATGGACATTACGGAAGATGGGAATGACTGGGAAAACCAGCAAACACCTGCTGGCGTAAGCGCAGTGTTCAAGAAAGCGACAGGAGAAGACGGCGTGGAGCGCGACATGCTTTCCGTGGAAGGCTTTGATTTCACGAAGGATGACGTGAAGGACGAGAATGGCTTTACCACGCGCGAGGATGCAGGCAATTTCGTCGGACAGCGGTACAAGTCCAAGACCGAGACGTTCTGGGCTGGAAAGAAATTGGTCATCGAGTTCAAGGTCCAGGCCAACAGCGAAGCGACCGGCGGCGAAGGATCTGCCACGAACCACTCCGATTCAGGCGTCTATGTCTATAATGAGGAAACGCAGACTTACACTGCGATCAACAAATACCCCGTTCCGCACACCACCCTACCGCTGATTATCAAGATCAAGAAAGACGGTCTTCGTCACGGTGAAAGTGCCACCTTCGAGATTCACATGTGTGAGCCGCTGAAGGACGAGGATGGGAATATCCTTTACAACGCCATTGGCAAGCCGAGGCCGGACACCAGCACGGAAAAGAATTGGTCCAAGGTGATTCTTACCAACAAGGGCGCTGACGGCGATCCTGTCGAGAAGGTCCTCATGGCTCTGGATCCGCACTATGTCTATTCCATTATTGAAGACGACTGGGCATGGTCCTATGAACTGTCCGGTACGGGTACTACGCTCACTACGGCCGAGGTGGAATTGAATCCGTTCATCTTCCATAACACGGAAAAGGACGGCGTCCCCAAGCATGCTGAAGCGGTCTCCATCAACCACTTCGCGACCAGTGCCCAAGGTGAGGCCGAAGTCGAGAACTACCAGAGCTCCAAGGTTGAGCACTTCTAGTCCTCTTCGCTTTTGACAATCATCTGGAGCGGTCTGTATCCAAAGGCTGCTCCAGATTGTTTTTTGCGATTGACATTTCTTTAACAAACAAGGATTACAAGATGAGAACCAGACTCGTTGCCGGCCTTTTCATGCCGCTGTCGTTGATCCTTTCCTGTGAGAAGCAGCCGGATACGGTTTCAGTAACCGGAATCACCCTGGATCGTACGACTGTGGAATTGATTGACGGGGAGAGTATTACCCTTACGGCCACGGTTACTCCTGATGATGCGGCAAACAAGGAAGTCCGGTGGTCTTGCGGCCATTCAAACATCCAGGTTACAAACGGCAAAGTAACGACGTCTTTCAAGCCTGGGACAAAGACGACGACCATTAACGGCAAGGAAGCGTTAGGACAGGGAACCATTACCGCAACGACAGTGGACGGAAATAAGAAGGCGACTTGCAAAGTCATCGTCTATGCGAAGACGATTGCGGTTACGGGACTCAGACTGTCTGAAACATCTCTCCACCTGAACAAAGGAGAGGAGCACATGCTGAAGGCCACAATCCAACCGGGAGATGCGACCGAAAAGTCGGTTCAATGGACCAGTTCCGATCCTTCCGTAGTATCTGTCAGCCAAGACGGACTGGTAACTGCCGTCGGGGGTGGCAAAGCGACGATTACCGCATCTGCAGGCGGTATTTCGGCCACCTGTTCGGTTGATGTGAATGTACCGGCGACCTCCATCAGTCTCAATGCAGAACTTCTTTCCCTGGCAAAAGGGACCTCTGCCGTGCTGACAGCCACCGTCCTACCGGACGATGCCATGGACAAGACCGTCCGGTGGAGCAGTGACAATCCTGCCGTTGCCTCCGTGGACCAAAACGGCAAAGTCACAGCCGTTGAGGTGGGCAGGGCCAAGATAACGGCTTCCGTGGGTGATGTATCCACATCCTGTTCCGTGCTTTGCATTGCAGTCCCTGTTTCAGCGGTCGTATTGGACAAGACGAGTCTCTCCCTGGCCAAAGGATCTGCCGAGACTTTGACGGCCACCGTTTCACCGGCCGACGCTACGGACAAAACCGTCCGGTGGAGCAGCGACAATCCTTCTGTTGCTTTCGTCGACCAGCATGGGCTTGTTACCGCCGTCAATACCGGGGAAGCGACCATCACGGCCGCCGCCGGGGATATTTCGGCCACCTGTACCGTCTCTGTGTTCGTTCCGGTAACATCGGTTACGCTGAATCCGGCGAATATGACGCTCATTGTCGGTGAAACTGCTACTTTGGAAATATCGATTCTTCCGGAGGAGGCTACCGATAAGGATGTCATGTGGTACTCATCAGACCCGAATGTTGCCCTTGTCGAAGCGGGAAGCATAACGGCTGTCAGCTTCGGTGAAGCCGTCATTACGGCCCAGGTCGGAAACCAGTCTGCCTCCTGTGCTCTCACTGTCCTGACGGATTCCTCATCGGGGGTGACGGCCTTTTATTCCGGAGGTAATGTCCAGATAAATGACGGCTTGATCCTGGCGGGAAGCCGCCTGGATTTCGGAGTCTCCAACTACAGCGCGGAAACCATAACAGTTAAGACCGTCCAGCTGGTCGATGGGGAAAGCGGAAGTGGTTCCGAGATCATCGATATCGACCGTCTGCTCGAATCCAGGGAAACCCTCCCATGGAGCATTGACGTTCCTGCGGCGGGCATTCATTCTCCCACAGCCGTATTCACTTTCACCTATCTTGGGAATGAGTTTACTTGTTCTGCTAAGCACTATGAATCGGTAGTACAATCTATCCCCTTGCGGAACTAACTGGCTTCCAGCAGTTACTAACTTACTTGACTATGAAACTTCCCCCCTTCCGGCGGATCCTCCGTGAGGAGGATTTCGCCGAGAATACTATTGAAACCTATTCGTACGCAGTGAAAGATTTCCTGTCGCGATACGGAACGCTGGTAAGTATACGAGGAAGTACGTGGTGACAAAGTAAGATTACGACTGGCATCAGTGAGATGTCAGTCGTAGTTTTCTTGTATCGATGGGATGCCGGTGAGAGTTACTTTGTAAGCATCCGATCAAGTACATTGACGGCTACTACCCCGAAGTGATGGATTAGTAGCCGTTACTTATTGTTAGTGATGCGTTACTAACGGTTACTAACGGTTAGTAACCATCCAGCGACCTGGCAGT
>Ga0256405_10008380_pt1 | contig 14859 bp, 11 predicted proteins | sample RumenRJG_02DNA_FD_189096 | JGI IMG/M metagenome (GOLD analysis project Ga0256405, IMG submission 189096) | Bovine rumen microbial communities from Lethbridge, Alberta, Canada - RJG_02 | ecosystem: Host-associated > Mammals > Digestive system > Stomach > Rumen | place: Canada: Alberta... | reverse complement strand
TACCTTTATTACCTTTTTTCTGTCAAGAAAAGAAACTGCATTAAGCTTATGTGACAAAAGATATTCTTTTAGAATGGTTGGTACACCGCCATTGTCATACCAGTAATCGTCATAGGCGCATTTTTTGATTGCTGCAAGTCTCTTGAAAAAACAGTTTACAGACCAGGTTGAAAAGACCTTTTTCTCTCCATACTTGTCAAAGCAGTAGCCGTTATAGTGGTAATCAAGCTTATCAAGGATTTCTTCAATCTGACTGTCGGTTACTTCATTCTCACTTACACCGTTCTCACAGGATGCTGCAAGCTTTAAATAGTCTATGTAGTACTCTCTTATCTCATCTCGGGTAAAGCCTATCATCTGTGAGTATTCTGTATGATTTGAGATATCAATAATATCTGAGCCGTTTGAGAATAAGGCTACATCCTTTAGTCTTGTAACACCGGTGATACCTAAAAATCTTATAGGTGCACTCTTAAAGATGCCGTAGATTTCTCTTAGGATGTTCTGGTATTTCTCATAGAGCTCAGAATTGTTGATGTTTGAGGTCAACTGAGTGTCATACTCGTCTATTAAAATTACAATCTGTCGTCTTTCATCTCTTAATGAGGTAAAGAGATTATCTAATGCTCCCATAGGTTCAGAATCTTCTTCATAATTCTCAACCTTATGTTTTTTGGCAAATTTGGAAATCTTTTCAACAAACTGTTTTTTAAAGAATTCAGCATCATCTTTCTTAAACTCAAGAAAGTTAAGTCTTAAGACCGGGTATGTGCCCTCAGTCCATTTGTCATAAAGCCAGGTGTCCTTAAAGTACGGCTCCACACCATACTCAAACAATGTTCCTATGGTATCTAAGGTTAATGACTTACCGAATCTTCTTGGACGGGAGATGAAGATTTTTCTGTGACTTCTTAAGATGTTGAAAATATAATCGGTCTTATCAACATAGATATAATCATATGCATTAAAGTCACTGAATATCTGCCCTTCTGCAATTGTCTTCATCCTGATGAACCCGTTGTTACCGTTTTTACCTGTACCAGATTCATTATACATACTGTTATCCTCATTGTAGTACTTTGCTGTCACATTTAAATGAATAGTTAAGACAATAGTAACAGTGAAAAATTGAAGATAATTGAGCAACAGGATCTTTTAAGTCAGATGCTGGATTTTTATAAATTCACAAGAGTTTTGATTTGCACAAAAAAAAGAAGCTGACCTTATGTCAGCTCCTCTTAATGATTTTTTAATATCAGTTGTGGGTTCTCATGTACTCAAGGAAATCATCCTCATTTAAAGGTCTTGAGTAGTAGTAACCCTGAAGATATTCAACCCCCCAGCTAGACAGGAAGTCCGCCTGCTCTTTTGTTTCTACACCTTCAGCCACAATGGAGTTGCCAAGTGAATGCATAAGTTTCAGACACTCTGTTAAAACTCTCATGGCAGTATCATTGCCCTTTTCAAAGGCTGGCCAGATTAAGGATTTATCAAACTTAACCAGATCATAATCTAAAGCTGCAATCTTTGAGAGATTTGAATATCCGGTGCCAAAGTCATCCATTGAGAACTTGTAGCCAAGCTTCTTTAGCTTGTCCATATTCTCAGATACTAACTTCTCCTCATCAACAGATGCAGTCTCTGTAATTTCAAGATTGATGAAGCTTGGATCAAGATCGTAGTTCTTAACCATCTGATGCAGACGGAATGGCAGACTAGGATCACTGATCTGCAGTGCGGAGAGGTTAACCTCAACATAGTGCATGCCCTTCTCGTTCAAACGGTTGTCTCGCACAAACTGACAGACCTTGTTGAGCACAATGTCGCCTAAGGTACTGATAAGACCTTTCTTCTCAGCAAGAGGAATAAATACCTCAGGAGAAATAAAGCCTAATGTACTGATATCTTTCAGACGAATTAAAGCTTCAGCTGACTCAAACTTGCCGGTCTTGGTGTTTAAAATCGGCTGATAAACGATGTTAAAGCCGTCATCATCAATTGCCTTCTGAACAATTCTTTCAACCTGTACCTGGTAGGCACGCTTGTCAGCTACGGATGAATCGATAAAGCGGATAGAGCGATCGTTCTGAGCATCAAACTCGTGGTTACAGAAGTTCATCAGATTGAAAAGTTCCTGTGGATCTTTGGCAATCTTTGGACACTCAAAACAGCATACCTGGAAGGATGGATGCATCTTTGGATCTTCGTTTAAAAGAGCATTATCGGTTACACGGTAACGGGCATACCACTCTTTTACGTCATCCCATGAGAAGAACAGGAAGGAGAAAGAGTACTCTGAAGATCTGAATACATTTAAAGTGTTGTAGTCTGGCAGTGTCTTAATGGCATCATTAAGGCAGTTGAAGCAGGCTCTCTGAGAATAGGTTGAACGCAGAGAATCAGCATTTAACATCACAAAGTTTATAACCCAGAAATTCTTCTGTTCACCAAAAAGCTCTTCTAAGCTGTTCTCAAAAGAATGGCGGGAAAGGATACATGGCACATCCTTATCAGCGTTCTCCTTTGAGTTTTCAAAGGCAATAAAGATAAAGAGCACAATTAAAGCCAGCGCAAGACTTATCAGGTTTGCGTTAGGGACAAAGAACTGATAGGAGGCAATCATAATCCAGATTGCAAAGCTGAACCAGAAATCAATTCGAGAAACTTCATTGATAGATTTTCTGTCACGCAATATGGTGATAATAACCAGCAGCATGTAGATAAAGCATAAGGCAAATACGGCATCAACCATAGCACCATAGCTGTAACAGCCATCGTCACCTACATGATACTCAAGAGGCGCAAACAGGATAAAGAAGGTTGCAATAATTAAAGGTAGAGATCTGCAGATAAACTGAGATGGCGTGTATGACATACCGCGTCTGCCACGCACATCAATGTAAATGTAGACGTAGTAGATAAGGAAATTCAAAGAGCCTAAAAAGAACTGATGGAAGACTCTTACCATTTCCATTGAGAAATACTGTGGGTGGTATAAGGAATAAGCACAGAACACGTCCGAGAGCATACAGAAAACAGACAGCGCCAGGAAGCACTCAAACATCTTGGTTGATACGAGTTTCAGTCTTCGGTACTGAAAGTACTGTGCTGCCACCACGAGCACCACTGAAAGAGCCACAAGCTGTGTACCAACGTTCATACGCGAACTCCAAACATAAAAACACTATTAATCTGCTATATCATAATTCGATATATTCACTTATGCATAGTATTAATCTTTAAACTTTGATTTAATGCAATAAAAAAGAGCAAAAACGAGAAACAGATACACTTTTCTCATTTCTGCTCTTCTGAATTAATAAAGACGGATACTAAGCTTTGTAGTTTCCGTTATTGTCAGCAGGCTTGATGATACCAATAATAAATTCAATAAATGCAATGAATGCAGGAATAAAGGTCCAGCAAAAAATAAGGTATAAAAGACCTAAAATCCAGTGACCTGCGTAGAACTTGTGGATACCTATACCGCCAAAGAAGAAGCACAAAAGCACATATGCAATCTTATTAACCTGGTGAGGCACCACCTGAGTGTTATCAGCAGGAGCTGCTGCAGGAGCAGCTGCTTTTGAAATTACAACCGCATCGCCATTCTTGAATACATCAACGATCATTCCTGCTTCTGGGGTAAAGCCATTACAGGATGAAAGAGGATATACTTCAAAAGTACCGTTATCAAGACCAACAGTTACATTCTCTGCGTCTTTTTTAATAATCTTTGCCATTTTTTCCTCTTGTTTGTGACAATTACTGTTTATCAACCATACTCTCTCGAGTCTGCTGTTCCTTGTTCCAGGCGTAAATACCATCCTGATTAGGAATGATATCTGAATCAAACTCAGGCTCCTTTACGCCTAGCTTTTTCTGTCTAGTATAATCAGCCAAAGCGATATATGCATACTTTCCAAGTCTTGTGATGGCATAAAGATTGGTTAAGGCAAGCAGAGCCATAAACAGATCTGCTAAATCCCATACAAAGGATAAGGATGACACACCGCCTACAAATACCATGGCAACCACCATGCAGCGGAAGATGTTGAGTACCCAGCGACGGTGGAACAGGTAATTGATGTTAATCTCACCATAGTAGTAGTTACCAATAATTGATGAGAAGGCAAAGATGGTGATCATAACGGACATAAAAATGGTTGCCCAGGAACCTAAATGAACTGACATTGAAGCCTGAGCAAGCTTAATGCCGGTAATCTCGCCACCAACCTCATAAACACCTGCTAAAAGCACAACTACAGCAGTAGATGAACAGATAAAGAAGGTATCGAGGAACACACCAAAGGCCTGAGTTAAACCCTGTTTTACAGGATGAGAGGTTGAAGCTGCTGCTGCAGCGTTTGGAACAGAGCCCTGACCTGCCTCATTAGAGAACAGACCACGCTTGATACCAACCATCATTACTGATGCAAAACCACCTGAAACGGCAGCCTGTGGGTAGAAGGCATCATGAATGATTAAGGCAAAGATATCAAAAAGCTTGTCGTAGTTTAGAACAGAAATCACCATTGCCATCAGAATGTAGGCAACAGCCATCATTGGAACCATGTAACCGCTGACAACTGCAATTCTTCTGCCGCCACCAAAAATAATGAAGGTGGTGAAGATACAGATTAAGGTGGCACTGCCGTAGACATTGTCAAAGTCAAAGGCATCCTTTAAAGAAAGCACGATGGTATTTGACTGTACAGAGTTGTAGGTTAAGGCAAAGGTAATAGAAATTAAAATTGCAAAAACTGCTGCTACTACAGGCTGCTTTAATACATTGTTGATATAGTAGGCTGGTCCGCCGATATAACCGCCGTCTTTCTGAGGAACCTTGTAAATCTGAGCTAAAGTTGACTCAATAAATCCTGTGGCTGCGCCGATAAGAGCAATCACCCACATCCAGAAGATTGCTCCTGGACCACCTAAAACAACAGCAATTGAGATGCCTGCAATGTTACCAACACCTACACGTGATGCGGTTGAAATACATAAAGCCTGGAAGGCTGAGATCTCCTCACCCTTACCCTGACGGGTAGAGCCATGCTTTAAAAGTCTGAACATTTCGACAAAATATCTAATCTGTACAGCACCGGTTCTCAAGGTAAAAAATACACCTAAAACAATCAGCAGGCCAATCAGGACATAAGTCCATAAAAAGCCGCTGACGGTGTTCATCATTGACTGTAATAATTCCATTATTCATTCCTTTCTGCAGCTCCACCAAATTCTTTATTTTCCAATCAGAAAAGAAAGAAATTAAAGCTTTGTTCAGTGAAGTCTGATGAATTTAAGGTAAAAACTTATGTTTTAACCAGACATGACCATTTTATAGTAACAGAGAAAAAAAAACTTATAACTGCTCCATATTTGAGAGCATAAAGGCAAATTTTTTTAATGGATAATATTCTTTATACAGATATGTTTTTTTAAATCCGCATTTCATAAAGATAGACAAAACAATTATGCTTTTGTGTTATCTTTCAAAGAAATATTCTTTATTTTTCCTACAATAAAGGAAGATATTAAAAAAACTCATGGTAAGGAGGAACAGGTGATAAGGTATGCAATTCTGGGCGCAGGCGCCATCGGACATGTCATGGCAAAAACCGTGACCATGATGAATCAGGCGGGAAACAACGGAGTTAAACTCTGTGCCATTGCCTCTAGAGATGTAAAAAGGGCAAAAGAGTTTGCTTCCTTATATGGTATTGAAAAAGCCTGCACTTATGAAGATCTCTACAATGACAAAGATATTGATCTTGTCTATATTGCAACTCCTCATAACTTCCATTTTGAACAGTCAAAGCGCTGTCTTGAGTCCGGAAAGCATGTACTGTGTGAAAAAGCTTTTACAGTAAATGCAAAGGAAGCAAGAGAGCTTTGCAAAATTGCCAGAGAGCGTAACCTTCTTATTACCGAAGCTATCTGGCCCCGATACCAGCCAATGCGTCAGATCATAAATGAAACTATCAGCAGCGGTATCGCAGGTCAGCCTATGATGCTTACAGCCACCCTGTGCTATTCAATAAGCCACAATCAAAGACTCGTAAAACCTGAGCTTGCAGGCGGAGCTCTGCTTGATGTAGGTATTTATTCATTAAATTTTGCCAATATGATTTTTGGCGATCCAGATGAGGTTGATGCCGTCTGTGTAAAGAATATGGCAGGTGTGGATATGTCTGACAGTATTACTCTACGCTACAAATCAGGTCAGATGGCCGTTTTAAATGCCTCCTCCATGTGTATTTCAGACAGAATGGGGATCATTTACTGCACCAAAGGTCATATCAGAGTGGAGAACATCAACAATCCTCAGAGTATTGAGGTTTACAATGAAAGATACGAGCTGATAAAGAAAATCCCATGTCCTCCTCAGTTGACCGGCTATGAATATGAGCTTATCAAGGCCTGTGAGGCGATTGAAAAGGGACAGACAGAGTGTGAGGATATGCCTCATGAAAGAACCATCTATATGATGGAGCTCATGGATTCTATCCGCGCTCAGTACGCTCTTAAGTATCCATTTGAAAAATAAAGGCTAAACAAACATTTAACAAAGGCAAAATTATGACAAAGAAGCTTTTAATCTGTCTGAATGTAGACAGTCTGCTCCCTGAATATTACGAACAGTTTGAAAAGGCAGGTGATCTTGAGATTACCTTTGTAAGAGCAAAGGATGTTAAGGAAGATGATGTCAAAGGCAAGCACATTATTGTAGGAAATGTGCCTCCTGCAATGTTAAAGGATGCAGACTCTCTTGAGCTGATGCAGTTAAATTCTGCAGGCTTTGACAACTACTTAGGCTTTGTGCCAAAGAATGCGCATCTTTGCACCAGTGTCGGAGCATTCTCTCCTGCCGTAGGTGAGCATATGCTTGCCATGACCTTCTCCTTAATCAGACACTTCCATCAGTACCGCGACAAACAGAACAACAAAGACTGGTCTGATCTTGGAAAAATCATCTCCGTTGAAGGTTCCACCATCGCTGTTTTAGGTCTTGGAGATATCGGTCGTTCATATGCCAAGAAAGTTAAGGCTTTAGGAGCAAAAACTGTTATCGGTGTCAGACGTAATGTTAATAATAAGCCTGAATACATTGATGAAATGTACGCACTTACAGACCTTAAAAAGGCAATTGAAAAAGCAGATATTGTCTGCAATGTACTCCCTTCCTCAAAGGAAACCATAGGTTTATTCAATGAAAACACCTTTAATATGATGAAGGATGGAGCCTACTTTATCAACGTAGGCCGAGGCGATGCTGTAAATCAGGATGATCTTTTAAAGGCTCTGCGTTCAGGTAAACTTGCTGGTGCCGCATCCGATGTGTTTGTACCAGAGCCACTGCCAAAGGATAGTCCTTTGTGGGATGAACCAAAACTTCTTATCACACCTCATGTGGCAGGTTGGTTCTTCTTAAAGGAAACCTTAGACAGAATTATCAGAATATCTTCATCAAATGTGCGTGCCTTCTTAGAAGGAAAGGATCTTGTAAACGATGAGGAGCACTAATGGAATACATTGAATTTGGCAGTGAGAAAAGAAAGGTTTCAAAAGTTATTTTAGGTCTGATGCGTATTCCTGAGCTTGCATCTGGTGGCATTGACAGACTTTTAAATACAGCCTTTGACAACGGCATTAACTTTCTGGATATCGCCGACTGCTACGCAAACGGCTATGCGGAAGAACTTTTAGGTAATGAACTTGTAAAAAATCCATCCTTAAGAGACAAATTCTTTATTCAGAGTAAATGCGGTATCAGACTGGATGGTCCTTTTACTATCTTTGATTTTTCAAAGGACTATATCTTAAGCTCTGTAGACAGGATTTTATCAAGACTTAAAACCGATCATCTTGACTGTCTGCTGCTTCACCGCCCTGATGCACTAATGGAGCCTGAGGAAGTGTCAGAAGCTTTCAATACTCTTTATAAGGCCGGCAAGGTTCGCTCTTTTGGCGTTTCCAATATGAACCCTTCTCAGATGGAATTTTTAAAGAGCGCTCTTGATGTGGAAATTGCCACCAATCAGGTACAGCTTTCAGTATGCCACACCCCTATGATCAATGCCGGTGTCAATGTAAACATGAATCATGACAGGGCCATTATGCGCGACGGTGGTGTGCTTGAATACTGCCGTATGCATAAGATTGCCATTCAGGCCTGGTCTGTACTGCAGTACGGTATGTTTGAAGGTGTATTTATCGGTTCAGACAGATACGGAAAGCTCAATGAGGTTTTAAACCGCATGGCCTATGAAAAAGGGGTATCCCCATCAGCCATCGCCATTGCCTGGGTTTTAAACTATCCTGGCGCAACTCAGGCTGTTATCGGTACCACCAAGGACTACAGAGTTGCCGAATCAGCAAAGGCTGGCGATATTAAGCTTAGCAAGTACGAGTGGTATGAGCTTTATCTTGCTGCAGGCAATGTTCTGCCATAATAGAGCATGATTTAAAGTAAAAAGGAGTCAGGTTAACAGCCGGTACTCCTTTTTTATGCTTAAACAATCTCTATTACTTCAAGATCATCTGGCACCAGCACATTGCCTTCAAAAGAGAGCTTTGCCTCTTTTGTATAAAGCTCTCTTCTCTGTTTTATATGATCATCTTCTGTGTGGTAGACAATGAGATTTTTAACATTTAAAGACTGAGCAAGTTCACCTGCATCCTTTGCGGTAGAGTGATGCTTCTCATATGGCTTGTACTTCTCTTTCTCATCGTAAAGACAGAATGCTTCATGCATCAGATAATCTGCATTCAGTGCATACTCTTTAATGTTTTCATTGTAAGGCTCGTCACCGCAGCAGGTAAGCTTCTTTCCATCAGCATAGTCTAAACAGAAACCAAACTGCTTTGCCTTGGTTGAATGAATATCAAAGGCGGTGCACTTTCTGCCTAAAACCACAAACTCCTCTCCGTCTTTTAATTCAACAAGATGCAGTCTTGTACCTATAAAAGGAAGAGTCTTTTTCTGAAGCAGAGTCTGTGCAAGATTATTTATAATCTTAATGACCTCATCATGACCATAAATGAATGCATCGCCTTCATAGGCGCCTGCTGCCATTTTCTGAGTGATGAAACGAACAATCCAGATAATTCCAAGAATATGATCGATATGCTTGTGAGTTACAAAGATGTGTCTTATGTCAGAAAGCTTTACGTTAATCTGCTTTAAACGCTTTAAGATGGTGTTACCACCGCCGGCGTCCACAAGAAAATAATCTTTTTGGCCATCCGTTTCTTCTTCCATTAAAAAACAGGTGTTGTAACACTCTGTTACCATTGCATGCCCCGTTCCTAACATGGTAAGTTTCATAGACACCTCTTATTTACTTCTTTTGCCTTTGAATCCGCCTTTTGAAAAACGTTTGAATCGGTTTTCGCGCTCTTCCTTATCCTTTTTATCCTGCTCTGTTTTTTCCTTTTCAGCTTTTAGCTTCAAAAAGGAAAGCCACCTTGATTCATCGAGTGTTCCATCCTCGATAGCCTTTAAAACTGCACAGCCAGGCTCTGTTCTGTGCGAGCAGTTTGAGAATCTGCATTCACAAAAAAGAGATTTTACATCTTCAAACAGATCTTCTTCATCAGTTTCAGGAAGTTCAACAATGCCAAGCTCTCTCATACCAGGAGTATCAATCACAAAAGCTCCGTTCTGTAAACTTATAAGCTCTCTGTGAGTTGTGGTATGACGCCCCTTGTCATCAAGACCGATTGCATTGGTTTTTAAAATATCTTTTCCAACCAGAGCGTTTATTAAAGTTGACTTACCTACACCGGAGGATCCTACAAAGGCTACGGTCTGACCTTCTTTAAGATACTTTTTACAGCCTTCGATGTCTCCTGATTTTGATGACACTAAAATCACATCATAGTCTCTTGCGACGGCTTTGACCTCTTCAACCTTCTGTTCAGGTTTTTCACATAAATCTGCCTTGGTTAAAACCACAACCGGCTGCGCTCCGCTTTTTGAGGCAACAAACAGAAATCTTTCAAGACGTCTTAGATTAAAGTCATTATTGAGGGACATGCACAGAAACACAGTATCAATATTAGCTGCCACCACCTGCTCGCGGGTAGTTTTTCCGGCACACTTTCTTATAAATACTGTCTTTCTCTGACATAAGGAACTGATAACAGCCTCTGAGCTGTCATCTGGCAGGGTCACTAAAACATAATCACCTACAGATGGGTAATCGGCCTGGGATTTAGTCTCATATCTGAATTTGCCTGAGATCTTGGCTTTATACTCCCTGCCTTCACATGAAATTGTATATAAGCCTTTTTCCTGCAGTATAACTCTGGCCTTTCTAAGAGTTTGATCTGCACTGATTGTCTCTTCACTTACTGCCATTAAACTGTTCCTGATAATTAAGGCCACATCAAGACCTCAACTTAATTGTACAAATAGATAAGGTATTTATAAAGCAGGATCTCCAAAAGATCTTTACATTTAAAACTGCATATTCAAAATACGGCCTGAATTTACCGTTGAAAAATAAATAGAATTCTTTATTTTGAGTTGTTTAAGCAAGTAGCATAGATATGACTGAAACAGGCCTGAGAGTCTCCTTTAGATGTTTGAGATCTATAATCAGGTCCATTTTATGACCTCATCCATATCGCCAAAGTGAAAATGTAGTATTTTAAAACTTGCTTTATAGACCAGATAAAGGAGTTTTGTAAAAAATGAAGGAGCTGTAGCAAGCTGCAATAATAAAACTGTATCCTCAATCTCAGTAACTTCAGACAAAAGAGTGCTTAAGACACAGTCAAAATACAGTTTTTTCGATCAGCGCATCCAAATACAAAAGAGGATATCATCCTGATTTTACGAAGATCAGGCTATTTTAGCCTTGACAGTAAAACCGCTGTCTCGACGTGCATGGAGGAAATCGATTCTATATCAATTATTTATTTTTGCACATAAAAAAGTGTACTCAAACATCTCAACTACGAGTTAATATGGTGTCATAGTGAACATATCTGCTGTTTTAACATCCATCAGATATTGCAGATTCAGTTTTGGCACATGCGTGTGCCAAATTACCCAATCAACGTAAACTGCTACCAAAAAGCTCAATTCGAAACGCGCTGCGTTCCAAGTTGGAAAAACTGCATAAAACTTACGCATATTTCTCAGTCTCAGAAACAGCTACGACTATTTAAGTCGGAAATAACATGTATTTTTTCCGGTTCCCTCGCGCTTTAATTCGCCCGATGCAACCATATTTCTAAGAGCACTTTCAACTGAGCTTATACTTAATGAAGGACATTGTTCTCTGATATCCTGTTTTGTAAATCGGCCAATTTTATTCTGAGATGCCATTCTTACCTTTTCTATGGCTGAATGTTTTGTTTCAACAATGGCAAATCTGTCAGCAAAATCTCTATAAGCTGAAAGAATAGTACCAAGAAGGTATTTCACAAATGGAATAGGATCGTCTTGTCCTTCATGCCAGCTATCCTGCGATGCAGCAAGCGCATCATAATAGAGCTCCTTATTCTTGGCTATTTTGGCCTCTAATGAAATATACTTGCCAACGTAAAATCCGCTCCTGTAAAGAAGAAGCGTTGTCAGAAGTCTGCTCATTCTGCCATTACCGTCATTAAAAGGATGAATGCACAGGAAGTCATGAATAAAAATCGGTATAGCAATTAACGGCTCCAGTTCCATATTTCCGATGACGCGATTATACTCTTCGCAGATACGATCCAGCGCCTCCGGTGTTTCATAAGGAGCAAGAGGTGTAAATAGTGTTTCTGTATGTCCGTCAGGATATGTTGCACTAATATAATTCTGTACCGTTTTTGTTCTTCCTGCTATAGGATTGTTCATATGGCTGTGCAGGATTTTGTGCAGTTGCAAAATGTAATTTCTGGTAATGGGAATTGCATCAAAGCTTTCATGGATAATTCCCAAAACATCTCTGTATCCAGCTATTTCCTGTTCATCACGATTTTTAGGAGTAGTTTTTTCTTCAACAAGCTGTCTGATGCGGGTACTGGTGGTTACTATTCCTTCTATGGCATTTGACGCTTCTGTACTTTGAATTTTCGCTATTTCTACAAGTTTTTCCAGCTCTTGAGGACGTTGTTTCAGATACATTTCCTGCTTTCCGGCTTCACGATATATAGCCGCAATTAATCCAAGAAGCTCAGAGTCCCACTTTTGGTCTTTGATCAATGAATAATTAAACTGTCGCATTCCTCTACCCCTACAACTTTCCCTTAAAATATAGCATAAAAAAATGGAATAGCGTAAGTAATAAGGGAATAAACCAAACTTTTTCAAAAAAAATGGCTCAGTACAAATAAATGTGGGAACAAAGATCCTCTATTCAATCTGAGCCTTCCATTTTTGTCTGGAGGCATCAAAAAGCTTTAAAAAGAAATATTCATCATCTGGTAGTCCATAGCTCTTCCTTCTGATGGTCTTTATTTTCTGATTGATACCTTCAACCTTTCCGTTTGATAACGGATATTCTGCATGACTTATGATGCCATTAATATGATTTCCAAGTAACTTGGCAAACCATATGAAATGCTTGTTTTCTGTGCCTTCACAGTAGCTAATAATCTCTTCTATATAGAGCTTCATCTCTGCAGCTGTATGCTTTAGATAGGCTTGCTCTATAAATTTGCTTTTTTAGCAGAGAACAATCTGTAACAGTCGCCATTGATTGTAAGCACAGTGCAATGATGAAGCAGTCTGTCTAAAATAGCAGTGGCAGCAGTTGAATCACCAAGTATCAGTCCCCAGTCACCGACAGGTCTACTACTATCTGAAGAAGGCGGTGGACATCGGCAGGAGATACGCTGAGAGGTAAAAGCGAAATCATGGCTTGAAGGCGGTGTCGCGGTTAGGAACTGCGGCACTGCTGTTTCCTTAAAACTTTAAAGCAAAGGTTTTATATGGCGATAAAGCTCTAATCCTTTCTCCTGCCCGTACTTTGCAACAATAGCCCGATACACCAACATCCTTGCATTTTTCTCTTTATGATTCTTGCATACAATCGATGCTACAGAATTAAAAATCACTCCAGAATATTTCTTCTCCCGCAATACCTTCTGCACTTTCTCGTTAATGGATGGCTCACAAGGTAACTTTTTAACAGCATCATCTTTTTCCAGAACAACCACCTTGAGATGTTTTTTCACTAATGGCTTTATCAATTCATAAATTGCATGAAAATCATCTGTAACAGACTTAAGATTGAAATGAATTGCACTTAAGGCCATTTCTTCTTTAATGCCGTCAGTCACCGCCTTCTCAACTTTTACTGCCATTTCTTGCGAACACCCTGAATTGAGAATAAGGTCTTCAAGGTTATGTTTTAAATCAGAAGGTAGCTGTACATCTATATCAACGTTTTCGACAATTTCAGATGGCGATTCATCGACTGTTTTGCCATTACTATCAATTTGTGATTGGAGGGTTGGCGGTAATTCCTGAACCGGATTATTTGGATTATCTATACTTGTATCAATAGGTATGGCATTTTTTACCGAACTGATATTTATGGCTCCCTGCCGTTTAATTGATATCCCACATCTGCTTTTCCAAAAACTAATGACATTGTCATAATCCTTATCATTGCTTATTACAATGTAATTATATTTTTCTCCACCAAAGCCAATTGCATAGCCCACAAAAGAGATTAGATGCATATCTAGAGATTGAGAACCTGCAGGAACCTTAATCAACTCATATTTACATCCTGATTTGTTGAGTTGATTGATGTTATCTAGCGTAATAGTCTCCTTACTAGCTGTGTAGAATATGAAAATCAAATCGTCTTTGCTCAGACCATTTAAATTACTCAATCCAGAATTATGGACGTTTTCAAAGTCGATAAAAAAGCAAATTCCCATTATTTATAAATCCTCTTCTACCGATTATATCACTCAACTGTGGCAGAAAAGCTTAACTTTCGCCGTTATTCCCCAAAAGCAAACGGTTTGTATAAATATCTGTTTACGACTGTATTAAGGTTAATTTACAGGTGTCGCAAGGTACGGTTTAAAACTGTAGCAGGATTACTTAATAATTTTGCAGTTGTGTCACGATTGAGGTTTAAGACTGTATCAAGACTTTGTTTACAAAAGGTTCATGACCTCAAATTTTTTCCACCTGTATTTTCACTTCTGTTATTAATCTGCCAGTAACCACTACGTTTACTGCCGATTCTTGTGATTATTCCTTCCTCTAAGAGTTTTTTAATCGTTCTTTTTATGGTACTTTCTGAAACTCCCAATTCTGAGGCCAATCTTGTTCGAGTAATGTCGTTTTGTTTTGAAATTAGTAACAAAATCTGCTCATTAAGAGAATGACTTGAAGCATTTGGGTCATTTGGGTCATGATTTGGGTCAAGTTTTTGGTCGTTATCCTGAAGAGCTTTTTTTTTAGGTTCCACAATCAGGGCACTTTCCAGAGCCTTGAATTTTACTCTCAAGGATGTTCCAATGAGCTCATATTCAGGAAGCTCTTCTCCAATCGCACGGCATTCCGTACAGATTTTTTGAATACCTTGCCGTAACTACCCCTTCAGGAAGAACACAATTATTACTGATAATCATTTCATCATTAATTCGAATATGAATTGGTCTTCCATACATGTAACTTATTTCTGGACATTTTCAGCCTTTATTTACTCGTGACATCAATACTACCGTCTCCACATGAGAAGTATACGGGAACATATCAAATCCTTTTACCTCATCCACTTTAAAACCGCATTCACAAAGAGTTTTAACATCTCTTCTTAATGCCTTTAGTGAACAGAAGATAAAGGCTATCTTCTTAAGACTTTTAATAGAAGCGAGGGTTTTGCAGTTTTGCTCTCC
>Ga0256405_10008379_pt1 | contig 14860 bp, 1 predicted proteins | sample RumenRJG_02DNA_FD_189096 | JGI IMG/M metagenome (GOLD analysis project Ga0256405, IMG submission 189096) | Bovine rumen microbial communities from Lethbridge, Alberta, Canada - RJG_02 | ecosystem: Host-associated > Mammals > Digestive system > Stomach > Rumen | place: Canada: Alberta | collected... | reverse complement strand
CAATCCCCAATCCCCAATCCCCAATCCCCAATCCCCAATCCCCAATCCCCAATGAGCTTAACTAATAAATAACTTTTTTAAAATATATATATATAAATTAATTAATTATATTAACACTGAATATCAAAATTTTATAATTATTAAAATGGAAAATAAAGAAAATCCAAACAAAGCAAAGGCAGAAAAAAAAGAAGAAGCAAAAGCCGATTGCAATTTTGTTTATTTCATAGACACCCACGAAAAAACCAAAAAATTCAAAATATATTTATCAGAAGATGATGAGGCGGCAAAAACTCTCGAAAGTCTGAAAAAGGATGAAATGAAGAAAGAACTATTAGAACTTTCTTATGAAGTTTTTCGATTTAAAATAATCCCAGGTTCATTAAAGGAAAACGAAGACAAAAAATATCATATATTAGTCTTTGGGGATGAAGAGGATGGAAAGAAACATCAATATAGCATTAATTTTACCAATGATACAAAAGATTTTTATGAATATGATTTTAATATAGAAGAAATTGATTATCAAGCTTTAAGTCATGAAGAACAATTTGAAATTTATGTTGAAATTCTTAGGAAAAATTTCAAAAAACAACAAAACACGGTAGAAAATGAAAATTTAATTCTTTCAACTCATAGATTATTAGATGAAGAAGGAAAAAAATATAATTTCTTTTTTTATTTATTGATATTTCTCGAATGCTATAGAAGTAAATGTGTTCAACAGCATTTATTGAAATTTAAACCCGAAAAAATTTCAGGATTAGGAGCTATTCCTGAAAAAAAGTTAAATCAAATTACAAAAATATTAAATTTAGTCGGGAAAAATCCAAGTAAAGCTCTAAGTTTAAAAGAAGCCAAAGATGAATCAGAATTAATTGAAATATTTTATTCTATCCTTCTTTATTTTAATATGAATTTCCAAAAAGATAAAGTAAAGGAAATGTTTAATGACGAACAAATTTTGACATATTTGCCAAAAAAATTGATAAGCTTTCATAGTTTATATCAAGGATTGATTCTTGATCAAGATATAGTAAGGAAATTAATCCAAAAAGCAAAAACTTCAGAAGAAATATTAGGATTTTTGCCTTATATAGGAAATGATATAATTGAATTTCTCCAATTAATTTATTTGGAAAGAGATGCTATTATGAAAATTTATGAGGATGAAATAAATAAATTAAAATATGACGATGATAATAAAGATAAAAAAGAAATAAAATTAATCGATGTTGAAAAATATGTTGTGCCAAAAAAAACAGATGATATTATGAAACTCTTTGAAAAAGCAAGTCTTATTTTTGCTGAACAAAATATTAAATCATTGATAATAATTAAATTTTCACAAAATTTAATTGGAAAATATGTCGAGTTTTATAATTTAAAAAATATTGATGCACTACAACTGATAAATAAATTGGTAGAATTGATAAAAAAAAATGATAAAAAATTTGAATTTAAATATCAAGATAATGAAATGAGTTTTGTAATACATGATACAGGAATTAATTTAATTAAAACTGGAAAAATGAAAAATAAAGAAATTTTAGACTTCATAAATTCCGATATGTATTTTACTTCTAGTAAATTTGAAAAAAGTTTTTATAGACCAATTGTAATATTTAATAGTTTAGATATAAAAACTTTAGATGAAAAATTCTTCAATTATTGGAATACTATTAATTTTAATAAAATGTTTTCGTTTTGTATGAATGATTTTTATAAAACATTAGCAAACTTAATCAAAGATATGAAGGATTTCCATATCTTATTAAAATTATATTTATTCAATAATGAAAAAGAATATAAAATTGAAGCTGCAAAAATCCTTAAAGAGAAATATATTGAATTATTCCCTAATTTACAAATGGAGAATAGCCCAGATTTTGTTGATAATACAATTAAAATAATAGCTGCACTTGATACAAAAAAATCAGATAAAGAAATAAAAGATTTATTAGGATTTCTCCAAACAAATTTGGATTTCGAAAAAGTGAATGAAATATATCTAAAATTATCCGAAGAAAAGAAAAATTTAACCGAAAATACAAAGAATCTTTTAGTTAATCATTTTACAACGGATAAAAACAATTTAAACCCCACAAGTTTAATTTTCTTAATTAAAAACTGTGTAAATTTACGAAAAGAAATTTTTTCAAAAATAAATAAATTTATTATAAGCGAAAATGACTTTCTATCAGTGGAAGAAACCGAAAATTTCAAACTTTTTAAAGGACTAATCGAAAATAAAATAATAGATAAAGAATTCCAATATAAAGGTGCAACATATGTTACAAATGTTCAGAAAGTAATTTCATCATTAGAAAATAAAATCGACAAATTAGAACTTAAATATAATGACATAAGTATATTTTTCGAAAGAACCAAAAATAAAAATGCGTTTAAAGAGAAACTTTTGTATTTATATTTCTCAGATGAGGATAAGCAGCAATCAAATTATTTAAAATTGGAATCAAAAGTGAACGAAATAAAAAATAAAATAGATGATTTTGAATTAATTTTTGGAGATTTCAGGGACTTTTTTTATCAAAAACACGAAAAAGATTTAGAAAAGCTTACTAAAATATGTTTCGATTTAAAAAATAATAATTTAGTTTATTTCGAGAAAAACTTGACAAAAGAATACGACGCATATTCGAAATATATAGATGGGGCACGAAAAAGAAAAAATCTAAAAAGAAGTGTATTTTTTAATGAGATATTAAAAAATAACAAAAATAATTTTTACAAAAATAACGAAGAAAAAGCCCTTGAAGAAACAGAAAAATCTTTTAGTAAAATTAATATTATATTTAAACCCGATGGATTAAACCAAATTGATGAAAATCTTTTAGAATTATGTCTTAAACCATTTGGAGGAAAAAGAGATGGGTTATCAACTGAATTAAATATTTTAGGTGAAATATTTGGAGAAAAGGCTGAAAATAAAGATTTATTAGATGGGATATTATTGTTTTCGAAAAGAAAATACATTTTTGAAACTGTGAATGCTGTTCATAATTTCTTTTCAGAAATAAAACCTAAAAAAACTGACTTTTCGAAAATTGTGGAATCTATATCATTAAAGCTGAAAGAAAAGAAAGATATCCAAACTATTAAAGAATGCAATGATAAATTAAAAGAATTAAAAATTTTTGATGAATATGATATTGAAAATGATAACAAATTAATAAGTATCTTAATTAAATTTAAAGAACAACCTGACTCAATTTTATTTTTATTAAAAACAACAATTCAAGAATTAAGCAATCTTCAAGAAATAGCAACATTTAATGATAACAATAATAACATTGTAAATGTCAATGATATTTTGGATATGCAAAAATGTATTGAATTCTTTAATGGTATAGGTACATTAGAACAGCTAGTTAATATGAATGATAGCCAACTTTATGAAATGATGGATAAACAATTAAAAGCAAAAAAAGATATATATGTATATTTCGAAAATTATGTTAATAATTATGGTCAAATAAAATTATTAAAAACATCAGTAGATACCACTGAATTTTTGAAATATAAAATTCAAAATCTTTTCAAAGGTTGCCAATTTTTATTATCAAATGATAAAGAAAATCCTAATAGTAAAGAATTATTATTTAAATGTATTTATACAAGAGAAAAAAATAAAAAAGCTGTTTATACCAGAGGAGATATAATATCATTAAGAGATAGAGCTTTATTAGCAAAAAAGATAACAAAAGATTATAAATATTTTATTGATAGTATTTCTGATATAATTAATATATCAAATATTCTCAAAGAAATATATATCAGAGGATATCCAAAAATAATCAATATCAAAGTAGATTACAAGGTTGAAGTTATTAATGTTAACAAAGATGATATAAAAATAAATCCAGATTTGAAATATTATTCTGAAGATAAAATCAAAAATAATTTCAAAGAAATAAGCACAGAACTAAGAAATATTTTAATCGAACTTAAACAGAAACAATTGGAAGGATATAAAAAAAAACCTTTGATAAGATATTTATATGGTCGTCAATTTAATTTATTATATAGTATTTCTGATCCAACAAAAAGAAATCAAATAGAACCTCTGTTAAAATATATTACTAATGATTCTTATAAAAATGGTGTTGATAATTTTAAAATTCAAATGGAAGGAGATTTAATTGATAATAATATTAAAGATTGGGAAAATTATCTAAATAAAATTTTACAAAAAAATAAATTGGGTTTAAATATTATATATAAACCAACTTTGATTAACCAAAAAAGTTTGAATTTTAAAAACGGTGTATTTACATATGTATGTGAAAAACCCGAAAAAAATTTATTCCAAATATATAAATATCTAACAGGTAACAATCCAATAGCTCAAAATATTCTTTTATGTAACAAAATGACTTCAAATGAAGAAATAACAGCATTTTTATATCGTGCAATTTTATGCGAATTTAATTCTTGTTTCATTGTAGCAGGATTAGAATTATTAGAAACTGAAAAAAAGACAACAATTCTTGATATATTAAATAATTTCTTCCAAAGAGGAAAAGAAAAAATAAATTCATGTTTGATTTTCTTATATAATAGTAAAAATTCGGATATTTATAAAAGTTTAGAAATGAAAAGATATAGACAAATTTTAGAAGTTAGTGAAAAACAATATGAAAAGGAAAAATATGAACAGAGTGATATAGAAATAATAAAATCGGATAAATCCGGGGTGGGTAAATCGACCCAAATTCAATTAGAAATTGAACGAAATAAAAAAAGAAGATTATATTTCCCTTTTGGAGGTGCATTTTCGCAGGAAGATATTATTTCCAGATTAAAAAAATTAAAAATTGATGATAATTGTGTTTTACATTTGGATTTATATGATTCTGATAGAACTGATTTAATGATGGAAGTTCTATTTTCAATTTTAATTACAAGATTTTATGGACAAAATGAAGATATTTTCTTTTTACCAAAAAATATTCCTATTAAAGTCGAAATTCCTAATACATTTATTAATTTCTTTGAGAAATTTCCTATTTTAAATTTATTCAATATTACAGAAATAAAAATTGCTAATTTAGCACCTTTAATAGTTCCTAATAATATTAGTTGTAATATTGAAGTTGTTGCCAACTATTTAAAGGCTTTAAAAGAAAATAAAATTAATGAATTTGATTTAATATTTCCTGGTATAACCCCTGTTGATTTTGAAAAGCATAAATTTAGAGACAAAATTTCAAAGAAATTGAAAAAGAATAATCCTTCAATAAAGCCTGAATTAATATCAGTTGCAGATTGCCAAAAATTAATTTTTGATATAATTAAAGAAAAAATCAAGGAACCTAATTACTATCAAATTATTTCATTTATAAATGTCTTGGCTGTTCAATTGAAAAAATTGAATCAAAATTTTTATCTGAACGCTTTTGAATTAATAAACAATTATAAACAGTCTATTTGCAATGTAAGAACTTTTATAGTGACCAGTTTTATAAAACTTACATCTCATTTTACTGAAGGAGCATTCACAAATTTATTACAAGAGCAGACTCAAGTTAGCAAATCTCAATTTGGAATATATGATGAAGATAAAGATTTGAACAATGCTATTAATAATTTGGCCAAAGATGTTAAAGACGTTATATCATTTGATAAAATAAATCCTTCTTTAATATTTTTCCACGAAAAAACAGCTGAAACTTTCAGTATAATAACAAATAAACCAAAAGAAGACGAAGAATACAAAAAAATGTTAGGCTTAAGAAATTCCCAATTTGATTATGGTCAAAAAGGATTTGATTCATTGAAAGATTATAGACATTTTGAGCAAGTACAATTCCTTGAAGAATTAAAAGAAATTTTAGATGTAAAGACACCGGTAAGGAAAGGTGAGATTCCAGGAAGAATATCATTAGAAGAAATATGTGGAGATTATGTAATTACTGCTGATAACTTTGTTAAAATGGTATTGATATTAATAAGAATAAGATCAGGTATTCCTGTTATAATGATGGGAGAAACAGGTTGTGGAAAAACATCACTTATTAGGAAATTATCAGAAATGAAAAATGATGGACAAAAAGATAAAATGAAAATTATGAACATTCATGCTGGAACAAATGATAATGATATTATTAAATTTATAAATAAATCCGTTATTCCAGATGCAAAAAAAATATTACAAAATGAAAAAGAAGAAATGGAGAGGTATTTGGCAAATAATCAATTTTTCGAATATACAAAAGTCTGGGTATTTTTAGATGAAATAAATACTTCTAAATCAATGGGATTAATTAGTGAATTAATGTGCAAACATACTTGTCAAGGAGAACCCTTACCTGAAAATATTGTATTCATTGCAGCATGTAATCCGTATAGAATAAGGGAAAAAAAAGCAGGAAATGAAGAAAAAATAGGATTGGGCATTGATCAAGCACATAATCAATTGAAACAATTAAATCAAAAAGAAGCCGAAGATTTAAGAGCAAGTAAATCAAGTGATTTAGTTTATACAGTAAATCCATTACCACATTCTTTACTTAATTTTGTCTTTTATTTTGGAAAATTAAAACCAGATGATGAAAAAAAATATATTAAATGTATAATTCAAAAGGCAATTGAAAAAAGGAAAAGTCCTCAGAACGGACTTTTGGAAGATTTAGCTTTGGAATTAATTTGGGAAGCTCAAGAATATATTAGGGAAAATAATGATAAATCAGCTGTTTCTTTGAGAGAAATTAGAAGAGTTAATATTTTCTATGAATTCTTCAATGAATATTTATTGAAAAAAAAAGAATTTTATAAAAGTGAAGAAAAAAATGAATTATATGAAGAAGATTCAGAATTTTATAAAAAATTAGATGATTTTTCGATACAGGTTTATTCTTTAAATCTAAGTATATTTGTTTGTTATTATCTAAGAATTACAAGTAAAGAACAAAGAAAAGAACTAGAACAAAAAATGAATAAAATTTTAGCTAAATATGAAAAAAATACTAAATTGAAGGACTTTTTAGAATTACCTTTGAAAGAAGAAAAATTCATTGTAAATAATATTAAATTAGATAAAGGTATTGCTAAAAATAGAGCATTATTAGAAAATATATTTTCATTATTTGTAGCAATTAATAGTAAAGTTCCTATATTTATTGTAGGAAAGCCTGGATGCAGTAAATCATTGAGTATGCAATTAATTACAAAATCAATGCAAGGAACAGCATCAGAAAAGCCTTTCTTTAAATTATTACCAAAAAATATAATTCATTCTTATCAAGGTTCATTATCTAGTACATCAAAAGGTGTAGAAAATGTATTTTTAAAAGCTAGAGAAACATTAAAGCAATTGAAAGAAAATAATGAAAAAGGAGAAAATAAAGAAAAAGGAAAAAATAAAGAAAAAGGAAAAAATAATGAAAAAGAAAAAAATAAAGAAAAAGTTATATCCTTGATTTATTTTGATGAAATGGGATTAGCAGAACATTCACCAAATAATCCATTAAAAGTAATTCATTCAGAATTAGAATATGATCAAAATGAAAATGATAAACAAGTAGCTTTTGTAGGTATATCTAACTGGAATCTTGATGCAGCAAAAATGAATAGAGGTATATCAATATCAATTCCAGAGCCAGATGAAGAAGACAATAAAGAAACCGCATTTACAATAGGTAATTCTTATAATGAGGCAATGGCATTAAGATATAAAACATTTTATGAAAATTTAGGTAAAAGTTATTTCAACTACAAACAACTTTTAAAAAGAGATTATGCTAATAATGGCAAAGAAGATTTACATGGAAACAGAGATTTCTATCATTTAGTTAAAAATTCATCAAGAAACATGATTGAATTTGAAGAACAAAATTCTTTAAATGAGCAAACCTTATTAGAAAGTGCCATTGATAGTATTGAAAGAAATTTCTCCGGTATTCAATTTGAAAGTGATAAAAAAGCCTCTTTAGAATTATATAAAAAAATATTTCACGAAATATATCCAGCATGTGAAGTAAAAAAAGAATATGATGTATTAAAAAGAGTTAAAGAAAATATAAATGATATTAATAGCAGATATTTATTAATAGCTTCGGAAAGTTCTATTGGTACTTATTTACTTTCGTCAATCCTAGAAGAAGAAAAAAAGGATTATAGTTTTTATATTGGAAGTCCCTTTGAACAAGATATGAACTCGGAAGAATATGCACTAAAAGTTCTTAATAAAATTCAATCGCATATGGAAAGAGGAAATATTTTAATCCTGAAAAATTTAGAAACTGTCTATCCTTCAATGTATGATTTATTCAATCAAAATTTCACTGTTATAAGTAATAAAAATTATTCTCGTTTAGCTATTGGTTCAAATACAAATACTTTTGCATATGTTAATAAAGATTTTAGATGTATTGTCAATGTTGAAACTTCAAAATTAGACCAAGAAGAGGCTCCTTTCCTAAATAGATTTGAAAAACATATAATGAGCTTTGAATATATGATGGATGAAGGATTAATTAGAGAAGCGGAAAAAATAAAAAATACTATTGATGGATTTTTCAATTGTAGTAAGACTTTCAAGGCGATTAATTATGATTTGAAAAAATTAATGATTAACTGCAATAAAGAAGAAATTCAAGCATTGGTTTATTATGCTAATAAAAATGGAGTGAAAAAAGAAAATATTAGTAATTATGTTTTTGAAAAAATAGCAATGACTTTACCTCAAGATATATTAGTTAATTTAAAAATTATTGGAAAAAAACAAGAAAAAAATCTTAAGACTATTTTAGATTTTTATCATAAAGGAGAACATTCGAATTTCCCGAAATTTTTAGAAAAAACAAAAAACCAAAAAAATATTGTGTATACTTTCACTGGATATTTAGAAGATATCATTGAAGAAAGTGATAAAATTAATAATCCCCTTGTTGGAGAAATCAAAAAAAACAATGTGAAAATTATTCAATTAAATTCTGTTAAATCTGAAAGAGAATTTGAAACTCATATTGATGATTATCTTGATGATGATAATTTAAAAGTATGTGTAATTAAATTCTTACCAGGAGAAGGAACATTCATGAATTATATCAAATATTTCATCGAAAATAAATTAACTGAAAAAGAAAAAACAGATAAAAAATTATTTGTCTATATTGTCTATATGTCGAGAATAACTACAAAAGAAATAAATGAAATTGAAAAAAAAACATTAAAAGAAAAAGAAGAATATAATCAAAAAATTCTTAAAGAGACTTTATCTAATCTTTCTGGATTTTACCAAATCTTCATAGATAATTTGAATGGAAGTTCTGAATATAAAATTGAAAAGATTCTAAATATGAAGAGCAATCAATTATTCCAAAGTTTATTAAATCCAGATGAAGAGCTATCAAGAAATATTTATACAAGTATTAGTTATATGAAATATAATATAGTAGCTTCATATAAAGGCTTGACACAAGATAATTATGTTGATAAATTAATAGAATTCATTTCAAATAATAAACGATTAAGAGATTTAATGAACGAAACAATATTTTCTCAATCATTCAGTGATAATAAGGATATTATTTCCTCCATTTTCAAAACAGATAAATTATTCACCGGAGAAGAAATAGAAATAACATCAGTAATAAAAAAATATTTATCAAATATATACACAAAGCAATTATCTTTAATGTATTTCAAAGCCGAAAAAGACCAATTTTTCTCTTCAATATTAACAAATAGTCTTGAGGGTGAAATATGGCCAAGAAAAGATAATAGGAATAAAGATAATAACGAAGAAGAAGAAGAAATAAATCAAAAGAAAGAAGAAATGTATGAAGATAAATCGATTATTGAAAAATTAATTAAGAATTATTTAAAAACGATGGTTTATAATGACTTTAAAACAAATGTTGTTGAAAAAATTAGAACAAATAAAGTTGATATAATATTCGGATTGAAAATACCAGGAATAAAACCAATCCTTGAAAAAGTTTTAGTTTCGGCCAAAGATAATACGCTCAAAAATTATTTCGCAAATGAAAATGAATTAAGAAATATTTTAGAACCAGAAGAAATAGAAGAAAAGAAAAAAACTTATTTTGATACTTTAAAAATGCTAGATAATTCTTTGCTTGTTTTAATTAAAAGGGAAGAGAAAATAATAAATATTTTGAATTTATTCCAAAATGATGAAAAAGAAGAAAAACAATTATATGAATTATTGACAAATGATTATTACTCACTTTTCTTAAATAATAATTTTTCTAAATCAAAAGATAAAAAGAATGGAGAAGAAGAAGATGCAGATAATCTTTTACTTATGATCGATAACTTTGACAATAATATAAGATATCTTAATTTAATGGTTGAAATAAGAAATAACATTATTAATAAATCTTCAGGAAAAGAAATTATTCCTAATTCTGGTCTTCAAAAATTAGCATCAACAATAAATTGGATTGAATGCTATTCTGAAGAGATTACTTCATTACAACAAATATTTTTAAAACTTAATATGAAAATACCAGAGCTTTTTGAGCAGATCGAAGATATAATAAAAAATGAGCAAATAAAATACGAAATTTCTGAAAGAAATCCTGAATATTTCGCTATTGTTAATAAAGTATTTTTCCTTTCATTAGACTCGATTTTAAGAATAATAACATCAAAACCAGAAGTATATGAGTTACCAATTGATGATTTCTTTGATTTGATTAATACTAATAAAGAAGTTTTACAAAATTCATTACAATTGGAAGCTTTATTACAATTAAGGTCAAAAGAAGCATTTTCTTTGCAACAAATTTTGAAATTGATTAATGCTTTATATTTGAATAAATTAGCAAATAAAGAAAATGTGAAAGAAATTATAAAATATTTTAATGCTGAAACTAAATATTTACAAAAAGGAGAAAATGCAGTCAGAATTTTATGTTCGAAATTCAATGAATTTTATGCAACATTAGAAAAAATGATGGGGCATTTACCTCCAAAAAAAGATTTCAATTATTATAAGCTTTTATCAGTAATAATGTTGGACGAATTTTTGAAAATACAATATCCTGAATTTAGAAATTTGATATTAAACAAAATTTTACAAAAAAATGACTTGATTAAATTCAATTCCGAAATAATTAAAATAATAATAGAAAATGCACAAATAGATTGCACCCTTGAAGGAATGGAAAAAAATATAGAAAATATTAGATTTGAAGAATCAGCAATGTTCCGCACTTTAAATCAAGGAAATAATGTTTTTTTAGAAGAAGTTATCATGAATATTTTCGAAAGAAAAATTATGAAATTTTTTGAATTAATACCAGAAATGGATAAGAAAGAATTAGAGGAATCATTTAAAACATATTATGAACAAAATAAAACAGGGAAAAATAAAACCGGAATAATATTTGATAAATCATTTATTTTATTCCAAGAAAGTATACAAATATTAAATTCAATTTCTAAATCGAATATAAACAATAAAAACAAAGAAAATACGAATTTGTTAAAATTATATTCAATTGTTTATGTCAAAATATATTTGAATTATTTAACAAATTTCATTGTTAATAATTTTAAAGAAATGAAAAGTATCAATGAAATTATGAAATTCATTAATAGCATTGATAATAAAGAATTCCTAAAAGTGATCAAAATATATATTTTAAAACTTATATTTAATTTAAAGAACAATAATTTTGAGGAATTTAAAAATTTCGAATTTGAAAACCATGGAATCAATTTCTTCAAAGAATTTGAAGGAACAAAAAAAGCAGGAGATATTATGTTAACTTATTTCTTTTTACCATCAGAACCAGATGACTATGGAAAATATAATGAAATTATAAATGTTTACAATCGAGATAATAATTTCCGCTCAAATTTAAATGATATTGAAAATCAAATAGCTAATAAAGGTCTCGATTTATTTTTATTATTAGTATTAAATAAAATTATTTCGAATTTACCTTTAGCAAATTTCGAAAATAAAGATTTGTATAAGAATTTTTCTATATTTGCAAAAACTATGTTTAATTCAAATAATAATAATAAATATAGTAAAGAATTATGTCTTCTTTTGAATTTATTCTTTGATTCTAATAATTATAAGAATAAAACAAAGAAAAATATCAGTAAAGAAAATGGAAAGATAGATTTACAAGTATTTGAAGCTCTTTTATATGGCTTTAGATTTTGTGTTAATTCTTTATATTTTGATAAAAATGAAAAACCAGATATTAAAAATACTTTATTCCCAGCAATGTTGACAAGAGATTGTCAAAAAGCGATAGATAATTCATTAATACCAGGAAATGATAATAAGCAAGATCTTCATATTTTGACATTAGATAGTATACAATTCCATTTCGATACTTTTCCTGATAGTTGTGGATGTTATGTTTGCGCTTGCGGATTTTATTATAATATTGATCCTTGTGGTTTCCCAACTACAAGACGTACATTTAATTGTCCTGAATGTAATCAAAAATGTGGATGGGGAGAAAAAGTTATAAAAGACAAAGGGGCATCTAATCATGGAATGATCATTAGACCAGGACATTATAGAATATTTAAAGATGCAGCTCAGAAGAAAGCTCAGATGAGTAGATGGAATGACCCTGATGAAAATATTCCTAACAGAATACTCAGTGATTATATTAATGAAGTTATTGAACCTATTAGAAAAAAATCAGGAAATGGATTCAATGTTGTTGATAGAGATTTCTTCGAAAAACAGGATAAAAAAATAAGAAAATTATCCAATATTGGATATAGGCTTTTGAATTTTATTTCATATTCACATTTATTCTATAGTTATTGCTTAGGAAATATCAGCCAAAATAAATTTAATCAATGCTTAATCAAAAACTGTGATATTTTAAAAATTATACAAATAGATTGGAATTTATTAAAAGAATCTTTACAGCAAAAAAATGTTGATTCAATTCAAATATTTTTAAATATTATATTCAAAGATTTATCAAAAATATTAAAACAATATAGAATAACCAAAAATGATAAAGACAGAGAGAATTTCGAAAATCAAGTAGAAGAGCTTATAAATAAATGTTTAAAGAAATATCCTGAATATAGCAAAAAATATAGTGCAGAAAATCAAAAACAATCAGATTTAGACATAAAAAGTTTGAAAACATATGTAACCGAATTAGTTCATCCTAGTTCGGATAATTATTCTGATAAAGAATATCCAATGTTTAAATATTTCAACTATACTAAATATAAAAGTGAAGAAGATATGGGAAAAAGAATGAATAATAAAGAAAAATATGCTTTAATTAAACAATTTATGATGGGTAGTCCTGATGTTAAAAATCTTGCTTATCTTCAACCATTTAATGAATTTACTAATTTTATGGTCAATTATTATTCATTTAAAATATCAAGAGAAAAGGCAAAGGAAAATTCTCTACAAGATGAAAAAGAACTTAATCAAGAAAAAGGATTTAATGCTAAATTTAACAACTTTAAAAATGCTTGGGAGCATATTAAAAAATATGCTACAAAATATAAATGCAGACCAGAAATGCCTGTAAAAGAAGGATTCAAAAAAGAAGACAAATTAATAAATTTCTTAAATGATGCAAATGAATTACTTAATGGAATGTATCTTGCTTCAGCATGCCAAAACTTTATAGAATGGCAGAATACATTTTTGCAACCAATTATTGATGCTAATAGTACGGCTCAGGGTATATTGAACAACTATATAAATAACATTGTCAAAAAAATTCCAGTACAAGATGCTAAACATGATCAAATTCTTCTCATAAAGGAAAGATTTGAAATATATGGAAAATACATTGATTTTAATGATGTAATATATAATTTCTCTGAAAGAAATATCTTTGGCGAAAATGGAAAAATTAATTATTCCGATTATAATACTTTTGTATATGATTATGATAGAATTGAAGAAGAACTCGGAAAAATAATTTTACCAGGAGTATGTCTTTTTGAAAATGAAGATACTCTAAATTTCGTTACTTATTGGGGAGAAGGATTTAGAGGAGGAAACCATGAAATGATTAGTAAATTTTATACTAAATATAAACAAAAAGATTTAAATAACGAAGAAAAACAAATTGTTTTTGATTATATCTCTAATATGAACAAAAATAAATCTGCAAAAGCAAATCAAAAAAGAAAATACGATTTTAAAGAATTCTTTGGTTCTTTGCAAATACTTTTGTTTTACTTAACTGAGAAAGGAGTCATAGACCCGGAAGAAAAAATAATTAATGTTATTAAAAATGCACCTGGATATTTAAAATTATCTAATGATTGCAAAAGTTTCTTCTATAATGAAGGTAATCAATTTAGTTTAAACCAATTAATGAACTTATTCTTTTTCTTTGAACATTTATGCTTCGATGATTTAGTAGAAACTCTTCAACCAGAATATAAAGCAGAAATTCCAGATGATTTAAAAAATAAAATCATCGAAACAGTAATTAAAAATAATAAAATTAAAGAAATTCCAGTTAAAGATTTGGGTGCTGCAACAAGAAGATTTATCTCGAGATATTTAGCTGGCAAATTACAAGTAACAGATATAGCTGAAAATAATCATTTATATTTTGAATTAACAAGAGAAGAATTATGGGAAGAAAAAATCGGAAAATTAGAAAATTTGGAGGGATTGATGACAGATTTATTATTTAAACTTGGAATAAAAGTTGGTCAAGCTTATGAATTTTATAATATTATAGGAGAAGAGGATAGAAATACTTTGAATTTTAATCATCCAAAATAAAATAATTAAAAATAATAAATTAATTAAATTATAAATATTAAAAATTGAGTAAAATTAAATTAAATATTAATTTTATTTTATGACTAATTGGGGATTGGGGATTGGGGATTG
>Ga0256405_10008378_pt1 | contig 14861 bp, 10 predicted proteins | sample RumenRJG_02DNA_FD_189096 | JGI IMG/M metagenome (GOLD analysis project Ga0256405, IMG submission 189096) | Bovine rumen microbial communities from Lethbridge, Alberta, Canada - RJG_02 | ecosystem: Host-associated > Mammals > Digestive system > Stomach > Rumen | place: Canada: Alberta... | reverse complement strand
TCACCTTTCTATTAACCTCCTTGTTTTAATAATAAAGAAGGTTAAAAAAACAGTGATCAATTTTCAGCTGCGATCTCGCTGGAAACTGATCACTTTTAAATTACCAAATACATGACTCTCTTGAGATAAGAAAACTGAAAGACAAAGACAACCCTTTGGATCCGATCAATGAGATCCACTCTTTGATCAAGCGTTTCATGAAGGCACATGGCGGCTATAACAGAAACAATCTTCAGGACTACATGAATCTGATTTCTTTCTTACTGAATAAGCCGAATGATCGCTACGAGAAGGTCGATCAGTTCATCAATATGGCACTATATTCGCCAATAAGAGTGAAATATCGTGATGTGATGTCAAAGAAAGAAGCTAAATAATGGATATTCTATCCACGCAGTGCAAATGAGGACTTTTTATTATTTATCGGATAGTAAGCTTCCTTACCCGGCTCCCATTCAAGCGGATATTCCCTGCTGATGATCGTCTTTGATGCATTATTACACCCGAAGTATTTATGTTCAATGATCCTGGTATATGGCACTTCTCTATCCGTATAATTGACAACCGCTTTTTTCTGATATTGAGGCAAATCCAAAACTTCGTTCTCAAATCGCAAAGAACGATACTCTAAATGACCGAATCTGTAATCAAAGAACGCATCGATCGGACCGGTAAAGACCAGTTTCTCATATCGAAACTCTTCCCGATGTTCCAAAAAGTCAAAGTTCAGTTTTACTTCTACACCTTCTAACATCTTTTCAATGGTCGGTGTATAGCCATCAACAGGGATTCCCTGGTACGCATCATCAAAATAGGCATTGTCATATTCAAATCGAATCGGCAGTCTTTTTATGATGGAAGAAGGCAAGTCTTTGCAATCTCTGCCCCATTGTTTTTCCGTATAACCTTTGACAAGCCTTTCGTAAAGATCGGTCCCAACCATCGAGATACACTGTTCTTCCAGATTCTTTGGATCAACAATACTCCCTTTTTGAGAATTGATGATCTTTTTCGCCTCTTCTTCTGTATCAATTCCCCACATCTGATGAAAGGTATTCATATTAAATGGCAGATCATAGTACTTGCCTTTATAAAAAGCAATGACTTCATGATGATAGTCATTAAACGCAGCAAATTGATTTATGTAATTCCATATTTTCTTATCTGATGTATGAAAGATGTGGGCCCCATATTTATGAATATCAATGCCTTTGATCTTTTCAGTATACACATTGCCACCAATATGATCTCTTTTTTCAACGACCAGAACGCTTTTCCCCGCCTTATGCGCCTCATGAGCAAAAACAGAGCCAAACAGTCCGGAACCGACGATCAGATAATCGTACTTCATCCTTGTCCTCCAAAATACTTTCTTTTCAGGAACGTTCCGATCTTTCTGATCCAATCAGTCTTTTCCGTCTCGATCACTTTCGTCTCAATATACGAATACTTATTATTCTCAAGGAAAACATCCAGCAGGCGTTCTGCTAGATAACCGTACAATCTGTCAACTTCTCCCAGTTTTTCCTCAGCCTTAAAAAGGATAGGAAACAAAAAATCACAGTACTTTATAAATAGCTCGTACTTCATGATGAACATATTGTAGATATGAAGGCTTCTTCTCATCATACAGGCATCAAAGGATTCCAGATAATCCGGATAATCAGAAGCAATAATCTGCCTCACAGTATTCAAACCTTCATAACCATGAGCGTGACCAAACTGATCATAGACAGTCTCGATATAATAATGTCTTTTTTTAGGAAGGATAATGTTTTCTTTTTCCAGATCAATATTTTTTAAATCAAAATAGCGGCGGTAATGACACAAACCGATCTTATCGGCCTTCAGATTCTTATAAGCCCAATACAAGCCCGTTAATTCACAAAATGTTCTGTTTCTGTCCGATATATTGTTACCCTCATCATCTCTTTGAAACGGAAGATCAACTTTTGACAAAGCAGAGCCGACAAAAACAGGAAGATAAAGATCTTCCTTGGGAATATTGTAATCCTTATGTGTTGCTACAACGATCTTCGTGACCATTATCTTGCTCCGGTCTTATCAAAGACACATGCGATTGTTTTAAAGAATATCTTCAGATCCAAAAGAAGAGACATATTCTCAATATAATAGTATTCAAATTTCAATCTCTCTTCATATTTCATTGAGGAACGACCATTGCATGCCCACCAGCCGGTAATGCCGGGCCTGACAGAGTTGTAAACAGGAAGACCGTGATGCAATTCCAGTTCGCCCGGAACTAATGGCCTAGGCCCAATAAGTGACATCTCTCCTTTTATAACATTGATGAACTGCGGAAACTCATCAATGGAGAATCGACGCAGGAATAATCCGATTGGTGTGATCCTTGGATCATTTTCAAATTTGTGATACTGCTGCCATTCGTCCTTGTTCCTGTCGTTTTCCAAAAGAGAATTCAGCTCATTCTCAGCATCCGGCGTCATCGTCCGATATTTGATGATCAAAAACTCTTTTCCGCCTTTTCCCACTCTCCTCTGTCTGTAAAACAGCGGTCCGGTTTCAGAACATAATACATAAACTATTTTTATAATGATGCTTAGAACAACCAGAGGCATAAGCATCAGCAGTGAAAAGAAAACATCAAATACTCGTTTGACTATAAAATAAAAGCCTTTCTTATTCACATCAGCCTTTGCTTGTAAAACGGCATTTTCTTTACTATCCATTTTCAATTATCTATATTAACATAAAACGAAAAGCACTATAACCCGTGCCTATCTGTTCTGCGTTCGTCTGATATCATTATCCTCGCCAAGTCCTAAATGATAGAGGGTTCTTTTATATGTATAAATGAAACCGTTCTCATTCAAGCTGATTAGGAAACCTCTGAGTTTGTACGTTATTTTCTGGTATGGATTCAGTTCTTTGCCAAAAATGATGCCCACAAAATCAAGGTACTCATTTTCATTAAAGTATTCACCGCTTGTCATCGTATCGAATCCCAATTCTTCCCACCATCTTTCCTTGAAACTGGTGATAATTTTCTTTCTTGTTGCTTCATTTACCGTTCTTAAATGCCATAAGCAAAAGTTCACCGCATAATCAAGATAATCTCTTTCATATAGCTCATATAGCCCGAGATCAATAAGGTTCTTCTTTAATGAACGAATTGCAAGATAAAAACAATTCCAGGTTTTTTCTCTTCGATGTGAGACGGAAGCTGCATTGTCATCTCTATAATGAGTCAATACTTTATCACTGATATAGATCTTTTTTGCTAAAAGCAAAGATGTGTAAACGAAAAGCAAGTCATTGCTGGAATCGATCTCCTGAAACCTCAAATGATTATCTAAGACAAACGATCGAAGAAAGAGCTTATCCCAGGCCCAGCCCATAATCGCCTTGAATCGATTGTTTTTAAACGATCTGAAACAGGTATCCTTGTTAAAGCATACTTTCTTTTCCCTAACTGTCCATTCCATTGAACGGAAATGACCTTCTTGATCGAAACTGTCACTTCTCCATATGACAACATCTGAATGATAATCTGTTGCAAAGTGATAAGCATCTTCCAGCATGTCTTTCTCAAATAGATCATCCGAATCCAAAAAAGAAAGATACTCTCCCTTTGCAATATCTATGCCCGCATTCCTGGCCGCCCCGGCATTTCGATGTTCAAGAGTAACAGCCTTAATCCGATCATCTCTTTTCTGATATTCCCGAAGAATAGAGACAGACCCGTCTGTAGATCCATCATCAATACATATCACCTCAATGTTTTCTAAAGTTTGATTCAGGACGCTCTCAAGACAAGTCTTTAGATATTTTTCTGAATTATATATCGGAATGATGACAGATACCTGTATTTTTTTATTCTTGTCCGCCATGATTTATCAGTAACGCTTTCTTTATACGCTTTCTTCTCTTTGTTCCTTTTGGCATCAGATGGTTAGCTATAAAATACAGTATTGCCCGCAAATAGAACAAGGAATTCTTTTTTCTATAAAACATGCCCGGATCATGTTTAAACGCAAGTATCTCTCTTTTCAGATAATCGCTTAAAACCCGCGATTTTTCGATCAGCTCATTCTCGGTGAACGCGAAATTACCAATCAGCATATTATACTGCTCATTAGATAGTTTTATCCTTCCGATATATGCAAGAGTATTGAAGTATTCATCAAAAATCAGATAAGAAGAAAACTTATCTTTGTTGGGGTACTCCATCAGTTTTTTGTGTGCTTCCCTCCAGCGTAAAATCATCGTTGGCAGATCAAAATTGTTGGTGGAGGAAGAACGATTGCTAACCCGATAACAGTACATTGCATCAGGATACCAAGCAATCTTATCTGTATTAAGCAAAGAATCCTGTCTGAAGCCAACATCCACATAACCAGCCTTAGGAGCTTCAACAAAACAAATGCCATTGTCCATTAAATACGGTCGCTTATAAATACCAGCCCAGACAGAAGCGTGATATGCCAGCAATTCTCCGTGTTCTGTCATGGAAAAAACATGGTCTATCGGAAGCGCAGCATTCAATTTATCGGCATAGTAACAGATCTGCTGATTCCTCTTATTGTAGTATTCGATGTAAGGCGTTTTAACAATGTCTGCACCAGTTTTTTTAGAATACTCGTACAATTTCTCATACATTGAGCTTTCAATAAAATCATCGCTTTCTACAATGGCAATATATTCACCCTTCGCGCAGCTGATTCCGGTATTTACCTGATAGCCATATGATTTTTTATCTGAAATGATAACTCTTATCCGGTCATCAGCTTTTTTATATTGCTCTAGTATTTCTATAGTCCCATCCACAGAGCCGGCATCAACACAAATAATCTCAATGTCTTTGAGACTCTGTTGAACTATACTATCCATGCATTCTTCGATAAATTCTCTTGAATTATAAGATGGCACAATGACCGATATTGCAATCACTTCATTAATCTCCAAAAAAAAGGTACAGATAATTATCTGTACCCATTTTACTACAAATTCAGATCTTGAATCTTACTCAATGCCGGTAAGCGGGATGTAGTAAGTCGTAGTCGTATGTGCAGGTGGAATCTTCTTCCACTCAGCAACGAGTTTGATCTGTCTGTTGTTTTCCGGCTTCATTAATTCAGCCTTAAAATCATTGATATTGGTATAAAGAGTGATCTTGCCATCTTTATCAGTATATGTGAAACCGACAAAATCATAACCATCTCTGTAGAATTCGTTTGCTCTGGACTTCATGGTCTCTGCACCAAACTCATACTTATTTGGATTCATAGTACCGGAACCGCCGTTTGGTTCATAGATGATCGTGTATTCCCAAGGTTTCCATTGAGCAACATAAGTCATGTTTTTCGTAACAGTCTTCTCAACTTCTGGGGACCATCCTACGAAATCATAGCCTTCATTATGCAGACTCGTATCCGGCTCAGCAGGCGTATCTACACCATAATCAAGTTCAGCCGTCTTCTTCTCCGGGAAAGTGCCCTGAGTTCCTGGCTGATAAATAACTGTGTATTGTTCCTTGAAGTAAACCTTTAATGTTGTCGGATAGCCCTCTTCTCCTTCAGCAACTACAACACCAGTTAAAACATTCTCGGCTTTTTCATCATAGACATAGCCTTCTTTTTCAGGCTTGACATCTGCATCTGTTGTCTTAACAGTTTTGCCTGCAAGTTCTGTTCTGGTCTTGTCTGTCTTATCAGGAGTCTCAGGATATTCACCATTTACCTGATAGTAATACTCAACAACATATGGTTCATTCTTTTCCCATTTTGCAACATATGTTGCATCTCTGGTTACAACGCTCGGAATCGTGACATCTTCGCCATTTTCTGTCCAACCCATGAAGGTATAGCCTTCTCTCACCGGATCACCACTTGGATCGGTCGTATCAAATGCAGGGGTCTGAGTACCATACGGAAGTTTCGGATTAACTTGATCCTCAAATACAACCTCTTCGTCTACACCATCAAGATAGGTGACAGTATACTTATTGATCTTATAAATAAGAGGATAGCTGACTCTGTCTCTCCAGCCGTTTACATTGAACGTCAAACTGCTTTCGTTATTCAATGCGACCAGCAGCTGAGCATAATCGAAACCGCCCAATCTATTATTTGTCTTGACATCTTCTGTATCCAGGTTCCTCATAAGGCCATTGCCATCAACTAAGAACTCTTCGGAACACAATTGAGATGGATTCCAGGATTCCTGACCATTTTTATCAGCGAAGAAGACATTGTTGGCGGTTGTATCAAAGAAGTAGTCAGCATTGTCTGGATCTTCTATACCGACAAGATAATCGACATTCAGCTCTTTACCGCCATTATTCGGATCACCGTCATAGAATGTGTGAGTAACTTCGTATTTGGTATTATAGTTCCACTGATCGGCAATCTTTTCTACATCAGTTGTATAGAAAGAACCTACATCGATATGACCGGTATTGTTGACAGATAAACCGTTATAATATCTGCCAGCAGCGTTCTTTCCCTTTTGGAATGTGGATTCCTCATCAAATTTAACAACTTTGAAATCAACTTTCAAAGTGACGTTCTTTCCATCGTCCTTAAACAGATCATGATATATGATGGAGAATGTATCGCCCTGTTTTTCAAAGGCACTTTCATCACCAATTCCATTTGAACCAAAATCAGTAGTGATCTTGACGCCTGACAAATCAGTGTTGGCATCAATCAACGCTTCAATTCCCATTGTTTCCTGAATCCAATAGAAATTATTATCAGGTTCATTGAGTGCTTCTTTTAGTGTCTTTCCTTCAGCAATAATGCCAAACGGAATAAGCATGCAGAGTACGAGCAAAATTGCTACTATCTTTTTAGGCATACTCATATTACCCCCCTTTATTTAAAGTATATTTCTACTTAATAATTATATATCAATTCTCGAGAAAACCTTATATGATTTTTCTTTTTTTAAGTATTAGAGCGTTATTTATATAATAAAATAAATAAAGTATCATATGAAACATTTTTCAATTAGAACAAACAGCATTCTGATGATCTTCCGGCAGGTATGCAGTGTCCTTTTTAGCATGATCTTATCACCTTATGTGCACAGAACATTAGGTCCTACCAACCTGGGAAAAATCACTTTTGTTTCTTCGATCATCAATTACTTTTCTTTGCTGGCAAGTAACGGAATCGGCGCTTATGCCGTCAGAGAAGGATCGAAGCTGAAAGATGATGAAAGTCGATTATCAAAATTCATAAATACGATGTTTTCTTTTAGATTCTTATCAACTTTCGTTTCCTATCTTATCCTTTTAATCACGTTTGTGTTTTGGGACAAATTAAAAGAAAACTCCACTCTTCTCGCGATCAACAGTTTGAGCATTTTCTTTTCGGCTATCAGTTGCGAATGGCTTTATCGTATCTATGAGAATTACAGATTTCTTTCTTTCAAGAGTATTCTGAAAAATGTGCTAATTTTGCTGTTGGTTTTTGCCTTTATCAAAGACAGCAATGACTATATCCGATATTCTTTAATTATGATTCTGACGGACGGATTCTTAAGCATCATTTCTTTTTTGATTATCAGGAAATATTCTGATCTGTCTATTTCTTTTTCTGATATGGATCTCTCGGACCACATCAAGCCGATCTCTATCCTCTTTATGAATTATCTGGTATCAATCATTTATACCAGTTCAGATATTACATTGCTAGGTATCATGAAAGACAGTGCTTCTGTCGGTATTTATGGTTCTGCCGTAAATATCTATAACACTATCAGAGACATCATTGTCTCGTTTATCATTGTTTCGGTACCGCAGCTTTCTCATGCTGTCGGTTTATCTGATAAATCAAAATTCAACACATTGGCAGAAAAAGTATACACCTCCTTAATGGCTCTGGTGCTTCCTTCTGCGATAGGCTTATTTCTGATCAGCAAGAACGTGCTGCTGTTATTTACTTCCAGTGAGTTTCTTGGCGGAGCAGCCTCTTTGTGCATATTGAGCATTGCGCTTATTTTTTCAGTTGTAGGGAGATTTTCCACTACCTGTCTATTGATCCCGCTGCACAAAGAAAAAACAGTGCTGATTGCTTCAGCCTGCGCATCTGTTTTGAATTTTTTGCTCAATCTGTTCCTGATCTCTTCTTTTGGAATCCTGGCCACCGCATCTACGACACTGCTGTCAGAAATACTGATTGTCATTATTTCCTTATATAGCGTGAAGCACAATATTTCGTTTGATTTCTTCTCCAAAGACATTTTGATTTGCATTGCCGGCTGCATTGGCATCTTTGCCTGTTGCGAAGCAATCGATGTTCTTCAACTGTCTTTAATCGCAGATACACTTGCTAAGGTTGCGGGCTCTGCAATTGTTTATGCTCTCATCCTGTATATCAATAAACACTCTGTCTTCATCGCAGCTCTGGACTCTTTCTTGCAATTGAACAATTCGTTATTTAAAAGGCGCGCAAAATGAAACCAATCCTATCCGTTATCATTCCTGTATATAATGCAGAAAAATACATAGACGAAACAATCTCTTCTCTTTTAAACCAAAGTCTCAATGAGCTTGAGATCATCTTTGTTGATGACGGTTCATCCGATCGTTCCGTCGAGATCATTCGCTCTTATATGAAAACTGAGAAGCGTATTATTCTTTTATCTCAGAAGCACAAAAATGCTGGACCAGCAAGAAATGCCGGTTTAAAGATCGCAAAGGGAGACTATATTCATTTTCTGGATGCTGATGACTACGTCATTAATTACGGGTATGAGACGATTATAAAAAAATGCATTAAGAACAGGCTGGAATGCATAAAATTCGGATCGATCCGTTTTGATGAACGCTGTGACTATACAGTCAACAAAGAGAAAAGCGATTTCGGAGCACTGTCGTCAGATGAGTTCGGGATCCCTTTGAATTATCACGATTGCAGGGCTCTTGCATCAGTCAATGCCACGCCATGGTCCGGCGTTTATCTACGTTCATTTCTCATAAAGAATAACATTGAATTCAATGATTTAGTCTGTGTAAATGACCGTTCTTTCTTCAAAAAAATTCTGGTCAACTGTCAAAGAATGATGGTCAGCAAGGATATGGTTGTTGTCCACAGGCTCAATGTAAATAATTCCCTGATCAATCGGAGAGCGGAGAACTTCGAATGTCAATATGAATCGATTCGAATCATTGAAAAGATCTTGCTTGATTCACAACTGAATAATCATGAATTCCAAGAATTACTAAAAGACGAATTCAATGATATGTTTTATTGGCTCAACAGGATCGCCTTCGATAGTCCATTCAAGCAAAAAGCACTTAATATAACAAAACAAGCCATTCAGGAATTCAGTGAAAGATACCAGTTCATTAATCCCTATTTCTCTTTGTACAAGGAAGTTGTAAAAAAGAAGAGACCCAATAAGTCCCTTTCCGTCAATACGTATTTCAAATACTATTACTCCCTGTGCAGTAGCCCAACGGTATCGATCTGCATAGATCCGAAGGACGATGATAATATCTCTTTCTTTTTACGCGACTTATCGGCAATAAAAAAAGATGATCTGTCTTTCATTTTTTTATGGGATCATCCTTCTTTGATTGCAAGATCTTCTTTGAACAATTACATGACTTTTGATCATCGCTTCCAAAATGGAAAACTCCGGGATGCGGATCCCTCTTTGACCACATTCCATGTCGATCAAAAAGGAAGGATCAAGCTTTCGATGAAAAAGGCAACATTTTCCAGTATTAAAGACGCTGTCTCAATAGGAATTAAGCTGTTTCTTTCTCTCAGAACGTTTTATTCGTCTGACAAATAAGCCTTTATTTCATCGCTATTTTTTCTCTCTGTTTCCAGATTCCATAGGTCGCCTAATTGAAAGTCATATTCTTCCGGAAAGAAACGGATCATGCCGTTAGCGGTAGTAAACGTCATTTCGCCAAAGTAGACTACCCCTTTTTCACTGTATAAATCAACTCTGACTTGACTGAAACCAGCACTGAGTTTTTTTGCAATCTCAACCATTTCATCAAAGTTTTCTGGCCTTTCGATCCTCTCCCGTATCTTCTTATATGTTCCGATCTGAAAAGGAGCTTCATTCCATTCCATATCAAAAACCATTCTTTTATGATCGCTCAGCCTGTCTTTATCTACCCAACAATAGTAAGGGGACCCACCAAAACAAAGAAATTTATAATCATCGATATTGGAACCAATGCTCTCTTCTATCAGTATTCTTGGTTTGATATTCTTGTAATGAAGCTCAAAATTAAGATATGCCAGATTGACTTTTTTAAAATAATCATATCGCTTTTTTAATGCGGATAAACAAAGCGAATTCTTATCTTCTACAATCGTGGTACTGTTACAATCATGCGTGCACTTCATCACAAATCGATCTGGAAGATCATCAAATCTGATATCTTCAAAATCCTCATATAATCCATAGACGGGAATCAGGTGATCTTTTCCGATCTTCTCTTCTACCCAAGCCCTGACTTCATACTTATCAGCACAACGGCTCTTTAATTCATTGTAATGATGGACTTTATATACATTAGTCTTTTCTGTAAATGACTTGGGATTTTGCCAGTCGATCTTTCTGCCGCATACAGACAGATATTGCTGATCAAGACTGTCTTCGATCTGCTCCAGTGAAAAAGAGGAATGTCTTTTCTGAAGCCGTAAAACCCGACACTGCTCGTGTACTTCTTTGAGTTTTGCAAACATCGATTCAGCCACCCTCCTTCAATCGCGAGATTTATCTAACAATAGTATAAACACTCAAAAAACGTTTTATAAAGTCTTCATTGTTCTCTTTGTCTTATGAATGATAATATGTTTTTATGAAAAAACAAGAAAGGATCGGATATATCGATTTCTTAAAAGCTATCGCTCTGACTTGCATTGTCATTGCTCATACAGATCCGCCGGCTTTTCTTCATATGATCAGAAATTTCGACGTCCCGCTCATGGTTATCCTCTCTTCGATCTTGACAAAACAATCTTATATAAACCACGGTGAATTGAACGCTTCATTTTATCTTTCCAGATTAAAAAGACTGCTTATTCCCACGTGGATCTTCTTATCGATCTATTTTCTGTTTGAATATTTATTAAAGGGTGAAGCCCATTCGTTCAGTTACTATATCCTGTCGTTCTGCCTAACCAGATATGGTGTCGGATATGTATGGATCATCCTGATCTATATCTACAGCATGTTACTGATTCCCTTTTTTTGTAAATATAACAATTCAGGAAAAACGGGCATCATTATAGTTATTGTGTATCTTATATATGAGGTTCTTTGTTTCTATAAGGTCAATACATACAGCAGATTTCTGGAAACTACTGCCTTCTATCTCATTCCTTATGGATTATTGACCTATCTGGGTTTTCTTTACACAGGCTTAGAAAGGAATAAAAAAGCTTCAATTATTTTTATCTCTTTTTTAATATTTTTCTTATCAGCATTCTACTTTTACAAAACAAGTGGTGGATCGTTTCAAAATGTTCAGATTGCCAAATATCCGCCTCGTTTTTATTATCTGTCTTACGGCATTTTCTGTTCGTATAGTTTACTATCGCTCTGTGAAAGAAAAGAGTTTTCCATATATAAAAACAAAATAATACTCTTTATCTCAATGCATTCGCTATGGATCTATCTTTGGCATGTATTCTTTTTGATGCTCTGCAAGCACTTTAAGATCTTTGAACAGTGGTACGCGAGAACCATCGTCATTTATTCTCTCTCAATCGTTACTGTATTTCTTATCAATAAGGTATTTGAACGAATTGAGAAGATCTTTAAGATCCATATACCATATTATCTTCGCTAATTCCCTAATTAATTGCTCTTGATCCACATTGCAGGTCTCACAGCCAACGTGACCTCTTGCTGAGAGAAAGCAATTCCGCCGCCGCTTCTTACATAAGCATAATTATTGATCTCGTCGCCAATGGAACGCAACCACCATGGACAGGTGCCATCTGCGCTTGCTGCAACGCCGTCTAGGATTGCTTGCTCTGTTGCGGTACAGACCTGATCTGACTCGTTTGGATAAAAGGACATCAATTCATCCCCGCTAAGTAAAAATACCCTGTCCCTGCTCTCATATTCTTCCGGAATCAATTCATCCATAGCAACCTCTTCTTCTGTTTCCGGATAACGATAATTGCTTAGTGTCGTTTGTAAGACATCCGAAGGGCTTTCAGCTGCAAAAGCATTATCCGCAAATCTTCCATTCAACCAGGATCGCAGCGTAGAGTTTTCCCAGTAAACTTCTTCGTTATTCGAATTAAACTTCTGCGCTTCCAGACCAAAACGGCTGATGACCAAGATACCGCCTTCCTGTTTATCCAAAACAATCCATTCGATCATCTCTTTACCATTATTTGTATTGCCGTCCTGTTCATAATCGCCAAACAGAACAATATCGCCGATATCTGCTTTTTCAATTAGTTCATTTTTTATTTGTTTTTCTCTGTCTTCGCTGTCATCAAAACGCAGATTATTAAAGATGTTCGCTGCTTCAATTACTTGATTGTTTTTGTAGAGATAATCTGCCTTTTTGTATGCCGTTTCTTTTACTCTGAATTCGCTGTCTTTATAGTTACCTAATTCTTGGAATATGACAATTGCTTCATCATACTGATTATTCTCAACCAGACTAAGGGCGTTCTTATATTTATTTCCCGGAACAAGCACGTAGATATATATAAGAGCTCCCAGAAGCAGCAAGGACAAAGCTGCCGTTATAAGACCAAAATTCAGACTGAATGACTTCTTTTCGCCTTCTGAAGAAAGCACACCTGTCTTCTGCGTTTTCTCCAAAACCTTCGACTGCTTGGCTTCCGCTTTTAAACGTCTTCTTTCTTCCGCCTGCTGGCGTTTCTCTTCTTTTCTTCTCTGCTTTTCCGACTGTTTTTGCGCCTGCTTCTCTAAACGAGTCTTTTCTTCTTCATTTCTTTGCTTCTGCAGTTCTTGTTTTAAAACCCGCTTCTCTTCTTCTTTTCTGGCTTCCGCAAGAGATCTTTCATATTCTTCCTGTTTCTTTAACAGTTCTTCTCTTTCTCTTTGAATCCTCTTGGTTTCTTCTTCAAGTTCTCTCTGTTTTCGCTCTTCTTCAATCTCCTGAAGTCTTCGCTGTTCTGCCTCTTCTTTGAGCTTACGCTCCTGTTCCTTCTTTTCTCTTTCTGATTCTTTCAGTTTGCGGTTCAGTTCCCTGTTGAGCTCATTATATAGAGAGCGAACTTCCCTATCGGTATTACGTATAAAAGAGCGATACTCTTTTTCGATCGTCTTGGCAAGATAAGCATCTTCGCTTTCAGCTTCCTCTGCTCTTGTTTCATAAATTTCCAGCAGATCATCGATTCGTGCTTTTATATTTGCCGAACCATTTTCATACAGCCATGACAAGAGCGGATCGAGTTTGACCTCATCTTCGATCTGATGATTCTGCGTCTGTCTGACCTTCAACAAAGACTCATAATTGCGATCGAAGACATAGCGATTACGAATCTCCGCTTTTTCTAAAAGATTAGGAATATAACACTTATCACACATCTCCTCAATGTGTTCCGTATTTTCTTCCAGTGCCTCTTTGGTCTCAAAGATCTCATCAGAATACAGATTCTTATAATACTCAAAAAGCGCATCGACATCCGATACTTTCTTTTCGGACATTAACAATTTCAGATGTGCCTCTTCGTTGCTTGGATCGATCTCTAAATATGATTCAAAACGTTCCTTTGCCTGAACGAACAGCCCACTGTCAAGCAAAGCATTACCGTTCTCCAGCAGTTTTTCCAGTTTATCCTTTTCTCTGATACGGCGAATATCACTGATGCGACCCTGGCACTTTTTAATATAGAAGGATCCATCTTTGTATTCCGGATCGAAAGACTCAATCAGCTCACTTAATTCGTCATCGCTCAGATCCTTGTTGAACTGTTCCAGGTTTCGCTGGTAAAGAGCTTCATCATCGGCGTTCTTCTCTTGTAGTTTTTCTTCATGGATCCGTTTAACCGCTTTATCTGATTCTTCCAGATAGACTTCATAAATATGGCGTATCGAAGCCCGCTGTTTTTCATCAGCAGCCTTGGACTCCACAATCCGAGCTTCATATTCCCCTCTCACTCGATCTAAGAAAGAAACAATCTCCTTGTCCTTTCCTTCAGCAATCTTAGCTAGAAGAGGATTCATCTTCACTTCTTCGTTGAACTGATCTCGCTGATCAATTCTAGATGCCGTCAAAGACTCGAAACTCCGATCAAAGACATAGTACTTTTCAATTGCCTCTTTATCCAGATAGCCGGGAATTGCATATTTTTCGGCCATCTTAGAAATATGGTCACTGTCTTCCTTACAAGCTTCCAAGATCGTAACATCATCTTCGTTATAGAGATTCTGATAATAGGCAACCAATTCATCGATGTTTCTGGAACCAGTCTCGATCATCAGGATGCCCAGATAAGCTCTCGGATTATCAGGATCCATCGATAAGACTTTCTCAAAGCACTGATTTGCCAGTTCTGTATTTCCGCTAGAAAGATAAGCCTTGCCGGCAACTAAAGTCGACTCAACAGTCTGGGCAATCGATACGTTCAGTTCTTCCTGTTTCAGTTCATCGATCTTCTTGTAACAAAGCGAGATATATTTACTGCATTCCTTGTATTCGCCCAGATCTTTAAACTTTGCAATCAGATCCCTTAACTCACTCTCGTTATCTGCCAAATCAAAAGACTTTAATAGCTGACGATAGCTTTCTTCTTTTTTGTTATTGGCTCTCTTATAAAGGTTTTTGATCGAAGAATACGTCTTAAAAAGAAAACGCTGGTAATCGTTTTTAATTCGTTCTTTATTCTTTCGATCTTCTTCTTCAGCCTCTT
>Ga0256405_10008376_pt1 | contig 14863 bp, 11 predicted proteins | sample RumenRJG_02DNA_FD_189096 | JGI IMG/M metagenome (GOLD analysis project Ga0256405, IMG submission 189096) | Bovine rumen microbial communities from Lethbridge, Alberta, Canada - RJG_02 | ecosystem: Host-associated > Mammals > Digestive system > Stomach > Rumen | place: Canada: Alberta... | reverse complement strand
TACTTTTCAAAAAGATGAAGAAAACTCTTTAAATGTTAATTGGATGAATACTATTCTATTAGATACTAAAAAATACGGACATTCAAAAGAAGAATTAATCGAACATCTAAAAAACAACGGAGTTGATACCCGATTATTATTTACAGGAATGCACAGACAAAAATGCTTGCTCGATTTCGGCTGCAACTGTCAAGGAGAATATCCAGTAACTGATAATTTAACACAAAACGGTTTCTATCTGCCGTCTGCAAGTAATTTATCAGAAGATGATATAAAATATATTTGTAATCTTATAAAGGAATTTTAAAAATGAGTGATTGCCATATTTATTTTTATGACGGATGGCTTTCTGTTTCACCTACAACAATAAGTGTTGCTAAAGTTTTATCAAAACATTTTGATAATGTAAATATTTATGCACAAAAAACTCAATTTAAACCTTACAAATTTAAAGAAAAAAATATAAAAGTTTTTTATATATTTAACTCCTTATATTTCAAAAAAGAAGATAAGCCGAAAAACTTTGCAAAAAGTGTAAAAAAACTAATAGAAAAGAAAAATTTGTTAAATAAAGATGATTTCTTTTTATGTATAGACGAAACTTCACTTGAACCGGTCGGAGATATCAGCGAAAAATACAATAATAATCTTATGTATTTATCTCTTGAACTGCCAAATAAAAATGAATATTCTGAAAAACAGTGTGAAGTTTTCAAAAAAATGAAATTCGTATTAGTTCAAGATGAAAACAGATTAAAATCATTATACAAATCTTATAAAACAGATTTACAAAACAGTTCAGCAAAAATATTTTATCTGCCAAATGATTCCTTACCATGTAATGAACCAAAACCAAATTTAGTAAACCTTATAGAACAGTTTAAAAATATACCGGAAAATACGGCAAAATGTGCAAGTATAGGAATGATAAGCTCTCAAGTATATTCTAATGAAATAGCAAAAGTATTTAATAACATTGATAATGCCATTTTAATCTACCATGACAGATTAAAAATAAAAAAATATCATCCGTATATAAAAGAATTAATTAAAACCAATTCTAAAAATTTATATTTATCGAAACAGGTTTATGATTTTGACGACTTAATTTATGTATACAGCCCCATAGATATTGGTATAGCATGCTATAGAGCAACAAACAACGATTTTTCGTTAATAGGTAAAGCATCCGGAAAATTGAATGCATATCTAAAATATAAAAAACCCGTAATAGCAAACAGATTGGATGGACTATCAAATATTATCGAAAAATACGATTGCGGGGCAGTTATTAATAACATAGAAAATCAAGAAGAATGGCAAAATGCAATAAACAAGATAATGTCAAACTACAAATATTATTCCGATAACGCATACAAATGCTATTTGGAAGAATTTGATTTTACAAATAATATAAAACCATTTGAAGAAGAATTAACAAAAACATTAAAAAAATAAAAAGGGTTTCAGTTTTTATGAACAGAAACCCTTTAATACAATTCTTTAATTTTTACAATTAAGCATAAGCGTTAAGTTTGTTACCAACAGCTTTATCAGCTACTTTTGGAGTTCCGAAATGTAGTTCAGGTAAAACTTTCTTAGTTGTTTCCATTTGTGGTTTTGAAACAAATGCATTTTTTGTTTCTTTTACATTTTCTGGTTCTTTAGAATTCTTTGTTTCATTTGCTGCCTTAACTTCCTTTGCTACAGGAGCTTGAAATCTCATTCCAACTGCGTTCATTACCTACCTCACCTTTCTTTAATTGTACTCACTACACCCAATGGTTTTATTATACATTTTTTTCATTGATTGTCAACAATTTCGTTACAAAATTAACATTTCTACTACAGTGTTAGTTTTTTGATACTAATGCCAATTTTGAACCTGTTTCAACTTTTTTAGCTTGTTGATAAGGATTTGTTGTAAAGTTGTATTGTGGATTGTACATTACTCTTGATTGTTTTACTTGTTTTTTCTCAGGAACAGAGTACAAAATCATTGTACTATCATACATATCAACTCTATTATCATCTCTGAAGTTTTTGCTTCCGCCTGCTACAAAGTTTTGATAATCTTGTTCGTTATTAAATCTCTTAATAAAGTAGCTTCCGTTTGATTCACATACTTTATAAACTGATTTATCACGATTATCTGCATTTCTAAATGTAGTACCAACATTCAAACCTGCACCTACACCAATTTTATCGTTATTTGTAGGGTGAAGCGAAATACTATCTAATTTAATGTGTGTTGGATTGTATTCAGCTTCTTTATCAAGATTTACGTTGTTAGCATTGAATAATGAGATTGCCATTGTTCCGTCTGATGATTGTCTAAGAATTGCAGATACAGGTTTTCCTGTATTAACATCTCTGTGCAAATCTAATGTGAACGGAGCTCCGTCATTTAATGCCTTTAATTCAGGTCTATCACGTAATGCCATTGTTTCATTCATTTCATTATAGAAATCTTTGATGAATTGTTTATTACTGTCATTTAACCATTCCCAATGCAATGTTCCACGATTTTGAAGATATACGTTTTTAGCTTTTTCCTCATAACCTGTTATTCCAAGTTCATCACCTGCAAACATTGTAGGGTTGCCAGGTAAACTTACCAAGAATTTCATCATTGGTTTGAATTTTGACATACCCGGTTTTAAAATTGTTTCAAAAGTTGCATTGAATAATTTGCCTTTTTCTTCTTTTGAAAGATTTAAACCATGTTTCTTTTCAGCTTGTGTCATTACAGCTTTAAGAGTAACATCAAAAGGTTTTGTTCCGAAAGCATCTGCAGAAAATTCTTTATCTAAGAATTTACCTGATGCCAAATCTGCAACTGATTTACTGATAGCTGAGAAAACTTCGTCTTTTCTTGAACCTTGAGAGTAAACTTTGTTTAAAGCTTTTCCGAAACCACCTTTTACTGCATCTGCCATTGCGATTGCTTTATTACTTACTTTATTGAAATCAATACTGTTTATATCACCATCGTTAACTTGGTCATACATTTTGTCTTTCAATATTGCTGTTGCAATCTTTTTGTGGTTGTAATTGTTAGCAAAGTTTGTATGGAATAATTCCATATCCAAAGATAAACAATGTAACATTCTTGGTTTATCATGGTTTCCTACAAATGTGTAAGAGTAAAGGATTGAATCTAATGGAGCAGAATTTAAGTAGTTATCTCCGCCAACCATTTTATCAAAGATTTTTCTTTCTCTTGTATTTTGGTCTATTGTAGCACCTGTTGTTATATCTTTGTTAAAGATGTTTGCTACATCAGTGAAGAAGTATGAGTAGTTAGCTATACTTGTCATGCCTGCTTCTTGATGTAATTTCATAACTGCATCTTTTGGTGATGAGAATTTACCTGAATTATCATGTAAAGCATATTCATCAGTAACCTCTGCTACCATATATGCATTTTTATTTTCACTTACTACACCTTTTGAAAAATTCTTCCAAAAATCTACAACGCTTGACCATTCTTCATTGAAGTTTGCATTACCATTTCTTAATGCATCCATATCTGCTATATCTTTTGCAGCATCAATTCTCCAATCAAGACCTGCATTGTTTCTGTCAACAATCATTTCTGCTAATGCAAAACTGTTTTCATTCATACCTTGTAAACGTTTTGTAACAGCATTAGTGATTTGGTCTTTATCTTTCATTGAGATATTTTTAATACCTGATTTTAATTTTTTAGTAAGCAAGTTTGCTTCATCTTCAGGAGAATCTGCTAAGATGCCCATTGATGCAAGTGTTGTTTCTTCTTTCATTTTATTATAATCGTAAGAAACTGCACCGTTTTCATCAACTTTTGCTTCTGTTTTTGGAGCAACTGCCTTAACTAAAGCAAATTTTGCAATATCTTGATTTACTAAAGGTAATACATATTTACCTAATTTTGTAACCTTATTTCCTTCAAATAATTTTCCACCTAAGTTCTTGTTTACGTTTTGCATTACATCATTTGTAAATCTGAACAATTCGTTAGTAAATAATTCATCAACTTTTTTGTAAGTTTCTTTATTTTCTTCAGTTACTTGAGGGTTACCTGCTTTGAACATTTCATAACGGCTCATACCGATTTGGTCAGCTTTTGTTGCTCTGTTTGTCATTAATGATGAACCTAATACAGCAACTGTATCATCAGCAAATTCAATAGAATCTAAAGGTAACTGCATAATAGATTGAAGAGTCAATTCTTTGTAATTATCAGTTAATTTTGTAGTTCTTGATTCATAATCACCATTTATAACATTTGCAACTATTGTTTCATTAATATCGTTATTTGATGGTAATTCACCTTTTTTCTCTAAATCTGCAATTTTTGCCATTGCTTCTTTAGGATTTGATGAAACATTTTTCAATTGTTGAGCTGCATATTCATTTAAAATATCATTTGTTTTTCTTGTCCAATATTTTCCTGAATTTACAACATAATCTTGAGCTTCGAAGTTCTTGGCATGAATTAACTTTGTTTGATATTCTCTTTCATGACGAGGTAAATTTTCTAATTTTTTAGTATCAGCATGTGAGAATACAAAGTTTAATTTTGCAATATCTGTATTAGCATCCCATGTTTCAAAACCATTTTCAAACTTATCTTCTAAAACATAAGCTTCTGATGTTGTTAAGAATTTTGCTGCTAAAGGTTGATTTAACATAATTTTCTTTTCAGCATTTTTGTTATAAGAATTTAAGTTTTTAACGTTATTGTTATATGTTTCAGGATCAATTTCAAATGAATAAGGAACAACTGTATCATTGTGGTTGTTTATATCATAAGCGTTTCCAGTGTCTAATTCATCATAAGACTTGATTAAATGTTTTGTATCTTTTTTGTTTTCTTCTGAAACTAATCTTGTATCAAAAATTTGAACAAAAGTAGGTTTTTTATCATCATATTCAGGGTTTTTAGATGATTTAATTTGACCATCAGCACCTTGTTCATATTTATAAGGTGAATTTACAATTTTGTGTTCAATAAAATCTTTGTTTTTAGAGAAGATACCCATTGACAAAGGTCCTGATTGAAGTCCGCTTGCTCTAAACCAATTGTAATAAGGTGATTTTTCACCCCATTTTAACATGTGTTTAAAGTGAACACCTTCTAAGCCCTCATTAACGAAAGCACCGTCTGATACAAAGTTTATACCGTTTTTAAATAATTTCTTTTGTAATGATGCATAATTGTCAATATTACCAATAGAGTTTGACATTTGCATACAATTCTTGTTCCAATAGCTGTGAGAAGATAAACTATCATCTGTAAATATTGGAGTTGAAACAACTCTTGAATAACCTGCTTTTTTAAGTTTATCAATATTTGCTTCAATACCTGCTAAATTACCACCTATTTTATTTGAGAAAGTTTTTGTAGCATATTTTGCTTTTTGTTCCATTTCTTTGTTTAATTCCGGCTTACCGTCTTTGTTATAAACCCAGCCGGCAGAATATGAATCCGGTAATACAAGAGTCATAGAGCCACCTTTGGAAACTTGTGTTCCGTCTTGCATTACAAGATTGAATTTATCAAATTTACCATCTTTCGAATAGTCTATTACAGAACCTGCATCAACTTGATAAAAAGACTTAGAATTATCTCTTTTATCAACTAATTTATATCTGTATGCAAATGGTTCTTTATTGCTTAATTCATCATAAGCATATCCCATATCTATTTTAACACCAGCATTACCGATTTTTACTGATTCTACACCTAAATCGGTATTTTTAAGCATTTTATTTACATTATAATTTGCATTTTGGTCTTTTTTCACGCTGAAAACTTCTAAGTAACAATCATATCTGTTACTGTCATGTGGAAAATTGAACTCAAACTCATTTGCTCCTGTTTCGGATTTTTTGTGATTAAAACCTGTAAAATTAACTTTTTTAGCCGGATTTAAAAGATTTAAACTAACTTTCATGCCTATTCCTTACACACTATACGTTTAAGTTAAGGCACCTGAATATATTTTTTTGCCTTATATTAGGAAAATGTAACAAAAGTTTTACATTATTAATGCAATAAATTAAAAATCCTATGAATGAAAATCTACAACTCTTGCAAGTCCGCTATTTTCAGCATAAGTACCTACATTAACAGCATTTGTATCAACATCGGATAATACTTGCGGCATTTCTTCATAATAGTCCCCATTATCTTCTTCTTGAGAACCTGTATACGACACCATACCGTTTTCTGTATTATATTTGAAGGTCAAATCAAGAAATGCACCTGCACCTGGAAAACCTGCAGAACCGGATGATTGAATTTGTTTTCCGTTAAATGCAACCATATTACACCTCCACTAACTATATTACCTTCACATTTATACATATCGGCAAAAACTCATGTAATCTTTAATTTTTTTAGCATTTTCTTTACAAAATTTAAAAATATTTAAAACACAAATAAAATCATATTATTAAATTATTCAAATCAATATCATGTCATGATAAATTAAAATTAACATGTTTTACAAGAATTTAAAAGCACTGGAAAAAGTTAACAAATCGCTTGCCATACGCATTTCTAAAATACGTTTAGAAGATGCTGCAAAAAATATTTCTGTTATTAAAAATGATAATGGAGAATTTTTACTTACAAAAGGTAACAACATTATTGATGATTCTCCAAGCCCTATAAAAAGTTCAGAAAAAATGTACTCTGAACAAATACAAAGACCATTAACAAGACATGATATTATTGTTATTTACGGACTCGGTTTTGGTAATCTTCTTGATTATGTAAGTGAAAAAAGTGTTTCAAATATAGTTTTATATGAGCCGGATTTGGAAATCATAAGATTCACAATGGAATATGTAGATTTAACAAAATATTTCGACGGTCGGCTTTATTTAACAAATAACCTTGCTGAATGTTCCAATTACATCAAAAATAAGTATTTAATAGGCGATAAAATAGAATGTTTATACATTAAGAATTATTTACTATATAGACCGTCTGAATTTTCATTACTTACCAAAAAAATTGCAGATGACTGCCATAACAAAATTATTGATATAAACACAATAAGCCAAATGTCTAAAGTTTGGATTGAAAATATTTTTAGTAAGATTAGATTAAATAAAAACCTTATACCTCTTAATCTATTAAAAAATTGTTATAAAGGAAAAACTGCATTAATTTTGGGTGCCGGACCTTCATTAAAAGATAATATAAGTAAAATTAAAGAAAATAGAGATAAATTTGTCATTTTTACAATACACCGAACATTAGAAGTTTTACAGAATAATGATATTGTACCTGATTTTTGTGTAGTTACAGATGCAATGTATACAAATGCTTATTTCCCTAAACTAAAAGAAGAATATGTAAAATCATTAAACCTAGTATTAGACATAAAATCCGATAAATACACTGCTAAATTACCTTGTAAACGTTCGTTTATATTTTTTACAAACAATAGTATTTTTTCAGAAAAAATGCTGATAAACTCATCAAGCATTAAAGATTTGCTTGAAACTGTAGGTACAAGCACTCTTTCCGCATATAACTGTGCAAAATTTTTAGGATGTAAAAATTTTATATTTACAGGTGTTGATTTGGCTTTCAAAGACAATACGGCTTATTGCGACGGAAAAAATGTTGTAACAATAAGTCAATCTGAAGTTAAAATACAAAATATTTCAAGACATACAACACAAGTAAAATCTGTTACAGGAGATTATGTAAAAACAAGAGAAGATTATGCAAGTTTTATTTCTCAGTTTGAAGCCATTTTTGCAAAAGACCAAAATCCAAATATCTATAATTTAACCGATTTTGGTGCTTACATAAAAGGAATGAAATATGACAGTTTAGATAATATAATAAAATATCTCAAAATTAATAAAATAAATGCAGAAAATGTTATAGAAGAAACACTTGGACAATCTCATTTTTCAGGACAAAAATTTTATCAAACAATGCATAATATTTTTGCAGATGAGTATAAAAAAACAACACCCATACTAAAAGAGGCACAAGATTGGCTGGATATGTATTCGGAACATCCGCAATTTTATGAGTATGCTTCAACTATTATAACAAAAATTACATCAACAATGATGTTGGAAGAATATATACAAGTTGAACTTTTAGAATTTTTAAGACTTGTTTATAAGGATAATGAATCCGAAAAGAGAGAATTTTTAATAAAACTATTTACAAGTATAATCCAATATGGAAAACAACTTAAATATTTAGTAGAAGATTAATTACTTTACATTAAAAATTTAATGTGTTAAACTATGCACATTATGAGAGATTTAAAAGACATGTTAAAAGGTGCTGTTGATAAAATTAAATCAACAGTTGAAAAAGAGGATATACCTCTATCAGAAGCTTATGCTCAAATGGATAAGGATATTGAAGAAGCTGAAGCTGCTTATGGAAAGCCGTTATTTCCATCTGATGATGAGCAAATTCCATTGAATGAATATTATCTTAAATTATTGGGCTTTAAAGAAGAAGCAAATTTTGATGAAATTAAAAATCATTATGAAAGATTATTGCAAAAATTTAATCCTGATAATTTTGAAGATAAAAAGAAAGCTATGGCTGAAAAGAGAATTAAATTAATAAACGAAGCTTTTCAATACTTTGAAGAAAAAGAAAAAAATAAACAAAAAGAGCAAGAACAAGAACAAGAAGAATAATAGGAGTTATAATGAATTTATTTCAGAAATTTTTTAAAGTTATACAGTCTTTTTTGCATGGATTTTTAAACCATATTCAAGATCCTATATTAATGGCAGAACAAGCTATTAGGGATTTGAAAAAAGATTACGATACAAGTATGAAAAATTTAGCTGAAATCAAGGCACTTTCTATAGAAGCAAAAGAAAAAATTTCTCAAAATACAGAAATAGCTAAAGATTACGAAAAGAAAGCATTGGTACTATTACAAAAAGCACAAAATGGCGAATTAGAACAAGAAAAAGCTGACAGATTGGCTTCAGAAGCACTAAAGAAAAAACAAGAGGCAATCGAAGAAATAAAAAAACAAACTCTAAGTGTTAGAAATTACGATTCAATGTCTGAAAAACTTGAAACAAAAATATCCGGCTTAAAAGAACAAATTGAAAATTGGGAAGGACAGGTTAAGACATTAAAAGCAAGACATAAAGTTGCTGTTACAACAAAGAAAATCAATCAAAAAATGCTTTCAAAAAGTGATAACACCGCACAAGCTTTACTTGAAAACTTAAAAGAAACAGTAAATAAAGAAGAAGCATTGGCTACGGCTTATGATGAAATGAATACTATTGAAACAGATATAGACAAAGAAATTAATGAAGCAATCGGCTCACAATATTCCAATGATGTACAACAATCACTTCTTGAATTAAAAAAGCAAATTGCTCCTAAATATTTGTTAGAACAAAAAGATACAGAAAATCAATAAACAGCTTATTTTTGAGATTTCTTTAATTCTTCAGCTTGTTCGTTAAGCATATCAACCATGATTTGATTATATAAATCAGGGTTTGTATCTGCTATAAGCTTTAATTCACCAAAGCTTTCTCTATCTTTAAGATAGTTTTCATCAAGAGCAGCTTTTGTACCTTTAATAAATTTATCAACTATATCATAATCTCTGGTAGTTTTTTTCATGGCTTGATTAATACCGCCTTTAGTGCATTTTAACAAATTTTCTACCATCTCACTATCTGCACCAAGATTTTTAAATACAGCAGAAATAATCATACGAGGAGCAATCTGATTAGTTAACCATTTTCCCTGCTTTAATCGTTCTCCGGTCATGCCAATTGTAGTATCCAAAGCAACGCTTTTTCCCTGTTCGATAAATTCATTAACAAAATCATTACCTGTATCAACAACAGGGATAATTGAACTTAAACCTTTTGTCGCAAAATTTTCAGCCGCAGAAATTGCCGCATTTTTAATAATTTTTTGTACACTCTTAGAATCTAAATCAATTGAATTATCAATTTCATTAGTTGCCTTATCAGAACTATCCGCTGCAACTTTTACTGCAAAAGTTGTTGCAGCCCCTGATAAAATTTTAGCAAAACCTGCTGCCGGCATAGCTAAAGTAATTGCTGCAGAAGCTCCTGCACGTACAACTCCTTTAACAACTGCCGCACCTATTTCTTGTGAACGGTTATATTTGTCTACTCTTTCTTGAATATTATTTTTAGTTCCATAAGCCGTTTTATATGCATCTTCATATTCTTTTTTCATATCAGCAAGAGATTTTCCATCACGGCATTTTTCTGATGTTGCTTTAGATGTTTCAATTAAGTATTCTGCCATTACACCGTATGCTTTATATTTATCATCATCACTGATATGCTCAACATCTACACCATTTTGTTTTAATGATTTATTTAATACTTCTTTTGAGCCAACAACTTCCACCAAAGAATTCTCTAAACCGGACAAAACATCCTCTTTTGGTGTAGTTACATAATATACAGGTATAGAACCTACAGGTGCCATATAAGAAATTCTTTGTTCAACATTATCTTTTAATATACCCTTTGTTTGCTTAAACAAATTTAGGTCTTTAGAAAGCTTTTTCTTAGTTATTTGGGCTATACAATCAGCCGTAACTGCTTGTTTAAAAGCATTTGCTTTTTTTTCATAATTAACTATATCAGCATGATTATATTCTGTATCAAAAATTTCTTTAAACTTTGACTTGAAATTTCTTTCTTTTATAGATGCTTTTAAATCTTTTACTTGAGATGCATAGGCATCAATGTCTGCTTGTACAAGGTGAGCTCTGTTTTTAGAATTCCACAAACCGCTTACAAAATCAGCTGTTTTTCCTGCCCATCCATCTGATGCAATCTGACCATTTAAGGAAACTTGTGCATTATGACAAGTCATATCAAGTGAATTTACTACTGATGAATATTCTTCCGCATGACCGGATTGACCTTTAAAATTAACAGGCAAAGTACGTTCAAAAGAGTCCGGTTTTTGAACAAAACGATTTAAGTTAAATTTTCTGTTAGAAAATTTTGAAACAATACCTGTTGTTAATATAGAATTTTTATTAAAAGCAGTTATATTCAAAAGCTTATCCTTTATATAAAGACTCGTATATATAAAAGTAGCTGAATTTTATAATTGTCAATAAAAAATGATATGTAAATATATTGTTACATATCATTTTATTTATATAAAATTTTGGCAACTATATACAATTTTACATAAATAATATGTTTCCGTATTATATTTTACAGCCGGCTACTTCATTCACATAAATTTAAACGCTCATTTCGGGAAATGGCTAACTTAAAAAATGGAGAACAAACGCCATTTCTTATCCTCAATTTTGCGTTAATTTATTGTTCATTTAAGTAGATGTCTGTAAAATACAATACAGAAACTACTTTTTAATCTTTTGTATAAAATTATATATAATTACCAAAATTTTTAATTAAGCGGAATAATTAATTTTTGTCCAATAGACAATGAGTTTGGATTATTCATATTATTTGCATCTTTAATAGCTTTTTCATATTTTTTACTATATGAACCGTAAAATCTTATGATAATACTTTCCAGAGTATCTCCGTTTTGAACAGTATAAACTTCTTCTTTTGAAGTTGTTTTTTTGTCGGCAGCTGAGCTTTTATCATCTTTATCAGCAGGAATAAATGTTAAAGACGAATCTTCAACTCTTGTTCCTGAAATATTTGATGCAATATCCTCTACAGATTCATTTGAAGTTTTCATAGAAACTCCCATAAGAACCGCAATTATCAACATAGTTACCGCACCTAAAATAAATCCGGTTATTAAATAAACCGTAGGGGATTTCTCTTGTTTATTCTTCAATCTTAATGTATTCCATAATACATCAAGTTCCTCTTGCTGTACACCTTCATTATTTACCGCAGGAATATCAGAAATAACATTATTTTCCTGAATTTGAGGTCTGTATTTTGCTATATTTTGAAGAACTTGTATTTTTTCTTTTGATAAACTTGCACGTCTTAATGTCGTACTTTTCATATTTCCTCTCCGATAATTGTCTGTTTTTCTTTATATATACTATCATAACAATGTTTTATGTACAAGTTTATGATTTTAAAATTAGTATATATGTATGACATTCTAAAAAAAAATTAAAACTCAAAAATTTCTCAACCGAACATGAAATTACGTTAGTAAGGAGAGAGAAATAAAATGTTATTAAACGTAAGTGCAGAAGACAAAAAATTGGCAATGTTTGAATTAGAAAACGCACGTTTAGCCCATGAAAGGTATTTATTAAACAAAAGAGAAGAAGACTGCAATCAAGCAGAAGAAGGATATATAAATGCAGTAAAATATAATCCCGGCTTACCTGAAGCATATTACCGACTTGCATTATTAATGTGGGATAAGGGTGCAATTGATATTGACACGGCAATAGAACAATGTGAAAGAGCAATAGAATATTCTCCAAAAAGTTCTGACGGATATATATATAAAGGATACTTTGAAAGAATTGCAGAAAACTATGAAGCAGCAGAATGTGAATTTCAGCATGCAATAAAATGTTCTGATATAAAATCTGCAAGACCAAGACTTCTTCTTGCAATGTCATTATCTGACAAAATGAAGAAAAATACATTCAATATTGCAGACTTTATTAAATTTGTATACTATTCTGCTACAGGAATTGCTTTACTACCTTTTGATAAAACATCATTTAAAGTATTATGTAACGGCTTGAAAGATGATTTAATAATTTCTGTTTGTAAATTTACAGGACATTTATTTGAAAAATTACATTTATACAATCAAGCATATAGCATCTATGACAGAGCATCATTTAATACAACAAACAGTGCATTATTTTTATCAAAAATGGGTGATATAAAAGTAAATAATAAAAATTTTGAAAGTGCATATTTAAACTACAAACAGGCACACATACAAAATCCTAAAGATAAAGTTGTATTGATGAAACTTGCAACATTAACTCAAACATGCTTTGCCGAATTTACCGAAGAAGCAATTGACTACTATACAAAACTTTTAGAAATAGATAAAGAAAATTTGGGATTTATCTATTATGAGCTAGGAAACTTATATTTACGTAAACAAGACAAAATAAATGCAATTAATGCATTTAAACTTGCACTATCTCAAGATGAAACAAATCCGTTTTATCATAATTCACTTGCTTACAGTTACATAAAAGCCGGCTTATACGAAGATGCCATTTCACATTATAATGCGGCAATAAGCATAAATCCTGATAAGCAATGGACAGCAACCGTATGTCATGCATTAGGTTCTGTTTACGCTAACTTTTATGGTAATTTTGAAATTGCATCCGATAAATATAAAGAAGGTATATCTCTTGATAATAACAATTATGATTTAAGAATATCTCTTGGAGATGTTTATATGGCAAACGGAAATACCGATGATGCAATAAGAACTTATTGCGAAGCTATTGAAATAAATCCTGATTGTTATATTGCATATTCAAAAGTAGGACTTGCACTTTGGCAAAATGACATGCTAAACGAATCCGTTATATCCTATGAAAAATCCATAGAATTAAATCCAAATTATGATATAGCACAAAATAATCTTGGCGTAGTTTATCTTGACGGATTAAATGAAGCTGAAAAAGCACTTCCTCTGTTTGAAAAAGCAATTGAATTAAACCCATCATACACATTAGCATATTTTAATGCAGGACGTTCATGTGAAGTATTACAAGATAATATAAAAGCAGCAGAATATTATCAAATGGCATTAGATATGAATAAACTTACAGAAGATTTACAGGATGAAGAAATAACAACAAGATTACATTCTTTATTTGAATAATAAAATTTAAACCTTATTATTTTCACGTTTATCAATATATTTTTGAGTTAATGTTTCAACTTTTTCAGTAAATTTATCTGATATAAATTGGAATGCAATACCCGAAATTATATATGTACCAATTTTACTTATAGCTTCAGCATTTTTTCCTAAAACGGATGATAAAGGTTTTGCAATAACATCAGATACTTTACCAGCTGTTTTTTGCAAAACATTAGAACCGGTTTTTGTATTCATTACCCCTTCAATTGCACATTTTGCAGCCCAGCTTGTAAGAAACGGCACTTTTGATAAAAATTTATTCTTTGGTGGATTTTTCTTATCATTTATAAAACAATTAGTAAGCCCTGCAACAAGTGCAACCGCATCCAAATTAACATGTGTAAGCTTATCACTTTTTGCTAATCCGTTTTTAATAAAAGTATCAAAACCACTTTTAACTTTTTGTCCTAACTTACCATTCGTTTTTGCTAATGCATTCAAAACAAGGTTCGTTTCCAAAAGAACCTCAGGGGTTTTCGTCCAATTACCCTTTAAAAGTTCCTTACTGTCATTATATAGAGAATATAAATCTGATACCGAATTACACATTTTTCCATTTCCTATAAAATCAATCAAAATAAAAAATTTACTTTTTATATTTATTTGTTAATAAATATTAATAAAAAAGGGCTGCTGCAAAATTAATATCTGTCAGGAAGTCTTTATTTGTATGTACTATATTTTGATATTAAATATATTTTTGCTGCAAAACCCTTTTAAAAGGAGCTTTTAGTTTGTATTACCATATTTTGTTAGCCATAACTAACATTTTATATATATAATCTTAGCATATTATCCTCAAAAATGTTAGGTTATATTAACAATTTTTTACAATTGTTGTTCAATGAACTGTTTTATCTTTTCAAAAGCTATGGGGGTAATAATATGTTCTATTCGGCATGCGTTAATTTTAGCTTCTTCTGTTGGTAACTTCAGAATTTGTTCGAAAAATTTTAATAAAGTTTCATGTTTTAAAATAATTTCTTTTGC
>Ga0256405_10008375_pt1 | contig 14866 bp, 6 predicted proteins | sample RumenRJG_02DNA_FD_189096 | JGI IMG/M metagenome (GOLD analysis project Ga0256405, IMG submission 189096) | Bovine rumen microbial communities from Lethbridge, Alberta, Canada - RJG_02 | ecosystem: Host-associated > Mammals > Digestive system > Stomach > Rumen | place: Canada: Alberta | collected... | reverse complement strand
TCCCGCTTGCTCCGCGGAGGGTGAGCCTGAGTCCGTTGCCAATCCTGCGCCTGCGGGGGACCGGGATGGACCTTTTTCCCCTGATGTATTCCAGGGTCAGCGAGTCTCCGAGTATGCAGTGTGAGGCTGTGTCAGGAGGGGGTATGGTGCCGTCGACCAGGTTTTCAAGAGGACCGTTCAGGCAGATCCTGCCGCCGTTCTCCCCGGCCCCGGGGCCGACATCCACAAGCCAGTCGCATGCCAGCATGGTCTCCAGGTCGTGTTCTACGACCATGACGGAGTTGCCTTCGTCCCGGAGTTCCTTGAGGGACGAGATAAGTTTGATGTTGTCCCTCTGGTGAAGGCCGATCGAGGGCTCGTCCAAGATGTAGAGGACGTTTACCAGTTTTGAACCGATCTGCGTGGCCAGCCGGATCCTCTGGCTTTCTCCTCCGGAGAGGGAGGCAGTGGGCCTGTCGAGGGAGAGGTATTCCAGTCCGACGTCCAGCATGAATTTTACCCTGTCGAGGAGTTCCTTTACAATGTCCCGCGCTATCGTCCTCTCCCTGTTATCCAGGATGGAGTGCAGGGATCCAAGCCACCGGTAAAGATCGGTAATCTCCATTGCAGCCACTTGGGAGATGGTTTTTCCTCCAATCTTGAAGCATTCTGCCTGCTGATTCAGACGGGTTCCGTGGCAGACGGGACAGACGACCTTGTCTTCGATGTCGCCTATGATTCCGGGGAAGGAGACCATTTCCGACTGGTTGCCTTCGCCTACCCGGAACAGTTCATCCGAACCGTAGATGAGCAGGCTTACGGCTTCCTCTGGGATTGCCGCAATGGGGTCGTAAAGGGAAAAGTCGTATTTGCGGGCGATCGAGTAGATGATGTCGAATTTCTTCGTGTCGCGTACCTTGCCGAGGGGGATGATGCCGCCGTCCGCTATGGAGACTTCCCTGTCGGGGATGATGGTGTTGATGTCGACGTCGACGATGGTGCCGAGGCCCTTGCAGTGGGGGCAGTATCCTTCGGGGGAGTTGAAGGAAAAAGAATGGGGCTGGGGCTCCTGGAGGGAGACGCCGCTGTCCGGGTCGACGAGATGCTTCGAGTAATGCCGGAGTTCCCCGGATTCGGTGTTAAGTATGGCGAGGGAGCCTTTCCCAGCTCCGAGAGCCGTCATAACGGAACTCCTGATCCGTGCCGAATCTTCCTTTCGTGGCTTCATCTTGTCCACCACCAGTTCGATGAAGTGAACCTTGTAGCGGTCCAGGGCATCCACTCCGACCAGGTCCTGGATTTCCCCGTCGATGCGCACCTGGGTGAAGCCGCGGCGCCTCAGCTGGTCGAACAATTCGCGGTAGTGGCCCTTGCGGCCCCTCACCAGGGGAGCGAGGAGGATGCTTTTGATCCCGTCGTATTCCTTGAGGATCAGGTCCACTATCTGGTCGTCGGTATAGCGTACCATCTCCCTGCCGGAAACCGGAGAATATGCACGGGACGCCTTGGAATAGAGCAGGCGGAGGAAATCGTAGATCTCGGTGATGGTGCCGACAGTGGACCTGGGGTTCTTTCCGGTGGTCTTCTGTTCTATGGCGATGATGGGAGAAAGACCGGTGATGCTCTCTATTTCAGGTTTTTCCAGAACTCCCATGAAATGTTTCGCATAGGTGGAGAGGGTATCCATGTACCTTCTCTGGCCTTCCGCATAGATGGTGTCGAAGGCGAGGGAAGATTTCCCGCTTCCGCTCAGTCCTGTCACCACCACGAATTTCCCTCTCGGAATATCCACGTCGATACCCTTGAGGTTATGGGCTCTCGCGCCCCTTATTTCCATGTATGTCTCTTTCCCCTTCATCGTCTGGTGCAAAAATACTGAAAAAACACGAATCAGAAAACCTCCCCGGCTGCCATTGCCATTCCGGAAGAGCCGTCCACGTTTGCCATCGGTCCCTGTCCTCCTTGCTGCTGATCTACGTCCTCCTTGCTTCCTCCTTGCCTCCGGTCCCGCCCTAAATTGCTGCGTGGCCCGTCCACGTTTGCCGTCGGTCCCTGTCATTACGCATCAACCTCAAAAAGACATGAATTGCTCGGATTTCGTGTCTTTTGGGAAGAAAAGTCGGAAAAAAGACAGGAATTGGCAGGGATTCGTGTCTTTTCTAGTAAAATGGTGTACGGCGTGGAGGAAATTTTGTAAATTCGTGGAGAAGGCTCAAATGCCTGTCGTATATTATGAAAAACTTCGGAATCCGGGCTCAGGAGGGGCAGTCCGTACGGACTGATATCCGGTCCGAAAGCCCCTGTGAAACGCTTTTCAGCCGGTTCTCACCTTTTTGGCATATCTATACGCCTGAAAATCAGCCGATTTTCTTTCCGGACGACAATGCGTTCCGAACGGCAATGAATGTAACGGCCGTTTGCGTAAAGTCCTGCCCGGAGGTCAGGCTCATAACTTTCGAATGGATGAGCAATCATTTCCATGGCGTTTGCGCCGGAAGGAAAGAAGACGTGGAATCCTTTGCGAGACTATTGATCAGGATGGTCGGAAGGGCGTTGAAAAAGGAGGGCTATTGCGTAACGCTTTCCGGAGCAGTGCCAAACATCAGGCAGATATGCTCTTTGAAGGATCTGCGAAACGTTGTATCGTATGTTAACAGGAACGGATTCCTGGTCTCGCCCGGAGAGACACCATTCTCTTATCCATGGGGAGCCAACCGTTATTATTTCAATCCGGATGCGAAAGAATTGTTCCGGCGGTTTTCGACCCCTGTCCGGGTTCAACAATTGAGGGACTTGTCCCACAGCCGGCTGTCAGACGGAGTGACCGGCCTGTTGATGCTCGACGGCTATGTTTGTCCATTATGCTATTGCGAAATATGTTTCTGGGAAGGGTTGTTCCAAAACGCGCAACAGTATTTCTATCATATCTCCCGCCAGATAGAATCCCATAAATCCATTGCCAGGGAAATAGGAGAACAGATCTTCTACACGGATGATGAATTGTTTGCGAGTATTTCGTCTTTGTGTGCCAAAGAATTCGGTGATCCAAGGCCATCACTTGTTCCTGTTGAAGCCAAAATGCTTCTGGCCAAGAAGATGCGTTTCGAGTACAACGCCAGCGTCAAGCAGATCTCCAGAATCCTCCGGTTGGATACCGGTGTCGTAAAAGCAATGTTTCCTCCATCTCTTCTCTGAGATTTCTGAGAAAAAGACAGAATATTGAGTGTTTTCGTGTCTTTTTCACAGAATTATTCGAAAAAAGACATGAATTGCCGTGATTTCGTGTCTTTTCGGTGAACACAGGTCGGGAAAAACGGGAAATTGTCGGTAAAAATTGTTTTGTCTGAAAGATTGTGTACCTTTGCAGTCCCGTTGATGGGAAATGTGGACAGATTTGTTTTGCTTGCAACCACTTTAAAAAATGCTAAAATCATTTCGGCGTTTTAGTAGCAAGGCAGCCTGTCGCATTCCGCGGGGCTGTTTTTTTATGTTGTTTATGGAAAAAGAGACATATCTTTTCACGTCGGAGTCGGTGTCCGAGGGGCATCCCGACAAGGTGGCCGACCAGATTTCGGACGCAATCCTGGACGAGTTCCTCAGAAAGGACCCGGAGTCCAAGGTCGCCTGCGAGACCTTCTGTACGAGGGGATCGGTGATCGTAATGGGCGAGGTCCACTCGGAAGCCTATGTGGATATCCAGAAGACCGTCCGTTCCACTATCGCCAGGATCGGATACACCGATTCAAACTATATGTTCGACAGTAATTCCTGCGGGGTGCTTTCTGCCCTTAACGAGCAGAGCGGCGACATCCGTCAGGGGGTTGACCGTGAAGACCCCGAGGAGCAGGGCGCCGGTGACCAGGGGATGATGTTCGGTTACGCGTGCAGGGACACGGAAGAATTCATGCCCCTGCCCCTTGCCCTTTCACACCTTACCCTCCGGCTTCTTTCCGGTATCCGCCGGGAGGAGCCGGACCTTATGCCGTATCTCCGTCCTGATGCCAAGTGCCAGTACACGGTCGAGTATGACAGCGCATCCTGCAGGCCGCTCCGCATACACACCATCGTCCTTTCCACCCAGCATGACGAGTTTACGCCCGCGTCGCTCGGCAGGCTGTCCTATGACGACGCCTGCCTGAAATACGGGCAGGATAAGGTGGACGCGGCCATGCATGACGAGATCGAAAGGGATATCAGGGAAATCCTCCTTCCCAGGGTGGCCGCCGCCGTCGGAGAAAAGGTCGCGACCCTTTTCAAAGGGGACTACATCCTTCATGTCAACCCTACAGGTAAGTTTGTGATCGGCGGTCCCGCCGGCGATACCGGACTCACCGGAAGGAAGATAATCGTCGATACCTACGGGGGCAAGGGAGCCCATGGAGGCGGCGCCTTCTCCGGAAAGGATCCGTCCAAGGTGGACCGCAGCGCAGCCTACATGGCGAGGTATATCGCCAAGAACCTTGTCTCCGCCGGCGTTGCGGATGAGGTCCTGGTCCAGCTGGCCTACGCCATCGGCGTGGCTTCTCCCGTGAGCGTTTTCGTAGATACCTACGGCACGGCTGCAAACGGCCCGGACGGAAAGAAACTGTCTGATTCGGAGATCGCTTCCCGCCTGAAGGACCTTTTCGACCTGAGGCCTGCCGCCATCATCAGGAAATTCTCCCTCAAGAATCCGATCTACTCCCCGACTGCAAGTTACGGCCATTTCGGCAGGGAGCCATACACCGCCATGGTGAAGGTCGTGCGCGAAGGCCGTGAAACGGAGATCCCCGCCAGGTTCTTTGCCTGGGAAGATTGTGACAGCGTTCCTGCAATCAAGAAAGAATTCAAACTGAAATGAGTGTTTCAATAAAGGAGAATGACAGCCCGAAAGGGCGGGTGCTGGCGATAGACACCGGGTCCACCTCGACGAGGGTGGGTTATTTCGTGGACGGTAAGTCCGTCTTTGAGGAAAACATAAAGCATGATGCGGATACCCTTGCCCGTTTCAAGCATGTCATGGACGAAGATTCCATGAGGCGCGACGAAGTCGGGGCCTTCCTCCGCGGCCGCGATATACATTCCGGCGACATCGACATCGTGATGGCGCGTGCCGGCCTTTTCGCTCCGGTGCGTACCGGGGTATATCTCGTCAACAGGGATATGCGTGATGTGCTTATGACATGCCGCGACGGCACCCACGCGTGCAACTTGAGCGCCATCATAGCCGATGACATCGCCTTGCATATCAACCTTGTGCGTGAGAAGTACGGCATACCGGCCCCGTTCGGGCCCTGCTATGCCTATGTCGCCGACCCTCCGATGGCTGACGAAATGCTCCCGGAGTGTCGCATCGGCGGAATCCCCGAACTCCCGCGCAGGGCTTTCTTCCATGCCCTCAACTCCAGGGCGACCGTCCGCAAATATCTCAGGGACAACGGTCACACCGAGAATGACATCACTGCGATCGTAGCCCACATGGGCGGAGGAATCACCATCACCCTCCACCGCAACGGAGAGGTCATCGACACCAACAACGGACTTGGAGGAGACGGCCCCATCACTCCGGAGAGGGCCGGTTCATGCCCAGCTTTCCAGTTGATTGACATGTGCTTCAGCGGGGAATACACCAAAGAGCAGATCAAGAAAAAGATCCTTGGCAGGGGAGGGGCGGTAGCCTATTTCGGTACCAACGACCTGGGTGAACTCCTGCGGCGGGCGCACGAAGGAGACAAGGACTGCGAGGTGTTCATGAACGCCTTCTCCCTCAACATCGCCAAATACATCGCATCACTTGCCGCGACGGTGGACGGCAAGGTGGACGTAATCCTCCTTACCGGCGGGGCGGCGGCCAGCGACGAGATCTGCGACGCCATCGCCCGCAGGGTGGGATTCGTAGCTCCGGTGAAGAGGTATCCGGGTGAGCATGAACTCGCTTCCCTGGCCGAAAACGGCTACAATATCCTGTCTGGAAAGGTCCAGGTGCACCACTACGACAAGAACGGCGCATCCTGCTGACATTTATACGTTTTTAATTTTTTGTTATTGCGGAAAGTGTTATATTCGCGGCGGAAAAATAAGTATCATTTTTATATAAGTATGAGAGTTTCAATGAAATCAGTTTTGCTTACGGTGCTCGCTGCATTCGTAGGCACCGTGTCTTTTGCCCAGGTGACCACCTCCGTCCTCGGCGGAAAGGTCATCGATGAGGCCGGAGAACCTGTTCCGGGAGTTGCAGTCATCGCGACCCACGAGCCTTCAGGTACTGTGTATGGTTCCACGACGAATGCCGAGGGCCAGTACACTATCCCCGGCATGCGTACCGGCGGCCCCTACAAGGTTGAAGTTACCAGCCTTGGCTACCAGTCGCTTACCTACACCGACATTACCCTGGTCCTCGGAGAGCCCTATACCCTCGATGCCAAGATCCAGTCGAGTACTGAACAGCTCAGTGAGGCCGTAGTGATAGCGGCTCCCTCTTCGAAGTTCGCAACCATCGAGAAGACAGGTGCTTCCACCAACATCAACACCCGCCAGATGGATCAGATGCCGACGGTCAGCCGTTCGCTTACCGACGTCACAAAGCTTTCCCCTTACGGAGGCAACGGCATGAACTTCTCCGGTTCATCCGGAAGGTTCACCAACTTCACCGTGGACGGTGCCAACATGAACAACAACTTCGGTCTCAGCACCGGTCTTCCCGGAGGCGGCAACCCCGTGTCCATCGACGCTATCGAGGAACTCCAGGTTGTGGTTTCCCCTTATGACGTAAGGCAGACCAACTTCATCGGCGGCGGTATCAACGCCATCACCAAGTCCGGTACCAACACCTTCAAGGGTTCCGCCTACGTCTATCACCGCAATGAGAACATGCATGGCAACCGCATTGACGGACAGGAACTTGCTCCTCGTGGAAAAGACCGCAACACCACCTATGGTTTCACCCTCGGCGGCCCGATCATCAAGAACAAGCTCTTCTTCTTCGCCAACTTCGAACATTCCATCATTCCTACCGTTACCAGCAAGTGGAGAACTTCCGCTGACGGAGTTGCAAATGAGGACGCTTCCATATCAAGGGTAAAGACCTCTGATGCCGAGGCTCTCAAGAACTACCTCATACAGAACTACGGTTACGATCCGGGTTCCTATGACTCCTTCCCTTCCCAGGACCAGAAGAACACCAAGATACTTGCCCGTATCGACTGGAACATCAACCAGAACCACCACCTGGCCCTGCGTTACAACTACACCACCAACACAAGGTGGCAGAACGCTTCCATCTCCAGGGACTTCACAGCCCTCAACGAGAGCGTTCCCTCGCAGTACGGAATCCTCTTCTCGAATTCCCAGTACCAGCAGCAGAACAACGTGAAGACGTTCACCCTCGACCTCAACAGCCGTCTGACCCCGTCTCTTTCCAATCAGTTGCTTGCCACCTATTCACGCCTCTATGACGTGCGTGACAGCAACTCCAAGCCTTTCCCCCTCGTGGAAATCGCCGCCGGAGACCTTGGAGAGCCTGACCTTCCTTACATGACTTTCGGTTATGAGTTGTTTACCTACAAGAACGCGGTTGACAACAAGATATTTACCGTGAAAGACGACCTTACCTGGTACAAAGGCAACCACAAGCTTATGGGCGGCGTCAGCTTCGAGCATCAGTTTGTCGGCAATACCTACCTGCGCAACTGGGACGGTTCCTTCAGGTATGACAGCCTCTCCAGTTTCTATGCCGGAGCCGCTCCCGTGGCCATGGCATTTGACTGGGGATATAACGGTGACACCGCGCCTACCGCATCCGTCACCTTCAACCAGCTCGGCCTCTACCTGCAGGACGAGTGGTCTGTCCTTCCTACCTTCAAGCTTACCGCCGGCATCCGTTTCGACACCGTTATGTTCGACAACAGCGACATCATGACGAACAACGCCATCAATGAGCTTGAATATGAAGGAAAGCACGTTGACACGGGTCTTTGGCCCAGGACAAGGGTCCAGGTTTCTCCCCGCGTAGGTTTCTCCTGGGATGTCCTCGGAGACAAGAGCCTCAAGATCCGCGGAGGTACCGGTCTCTTCGCCGGCCGTCTGCCCTTCGTGTTCATGACCAACATGCCCACCAACTCGGGTATGGTCAAGGGCAGGCTTACCAATGCCATGGGTGACAAATACACCGACCTGCTCAACCAGTTCGCAGGCGGTCTCGTAGTCGGAGACGACAATATGTCCGGACATGACAAGATCTTGGACATCCTCAATCGGTACGATTCCGATAAGTATCCCAAGACAATTTCCCCCGCGGACGGTACCAAGCCTTCAGAAGTCAACGGTGTTGACCGCAACTTCAAGATGCCCCAGGTGTGGAAATCCTCCATTGCGATTGATTACAGGGTTCCCGTTTCATTCCCTCTTACCCTCACCGCGGAGTATATCTACAACAAGACCATCAATGCGGTGCTCATGAAGAACTGGAATGCCGTGCAGGACAATTCCGGATGGGCCCAGTTCAACGGACCTGACAACCGTCACATCTATCCTTCCGAGACCAAGCTCACCGGAACCGACGCATACGTCCTTTCCAACACCAACAAGGGTTACGGATGGATCGGAACCTTCAGCGTGAACGCTCAGCCTACGAGATTCATTGACTTTACTGCGGCGTACACCCACACTGTTTCCAAGGAACTTACCGCAATGCCCGGTTCCAATGCAAAGAGCGCCTTCATGTACATTCCTACCGTCGACGGTCCGAACTACATGACCCTCCACAACGCTTATTACAACAACCCCGACCGCCTGATGGCCAACCTTACCATCAGTGACAAGTCCGGCAACCATTTCAGCTTCCTGTACGAAGGTTTCCGTTATGGTGGAAAGACCTTCATCTACAACAACGACATCAATGGTGACGGCCTGCAGTACGACCTCATGTACATTCCGAAGAATGCCAGCGAGATCAGGTTCGTGACCCAGGATGACGCCGACCGCTACTGGCAGTTCGCCGAGCAGGACAAGTACCTGAAGAAGCATGCCGGAGAGTATGCCGATGCGTACGGCACGATCGCTCCCTGGGTGCACACGGTCGATTTCAAATACGCCCATGACTTCACTGTCAAGGTCGGAAACACCAGGAATACCCTCAGGCTCAGCGTTGACGTCGCCAACCTCCTGAACCTCTTCAATTCCCACTGGGGAGTTGCCTGGAGCCCCAACCAGACGGTCTCCGACAGCAACAACCAGATCAAGCTTCTCAACTACGAATACACCGACAAAGACGGTGTCCCCGTATTCTCAACGAGGGTAGGCGCAAACCAGAAGACCTGGGAGCATACAAGCACCTACGGCAACTGCTGGTACATGCAGATCGGCCTCAAGTACATGTTCAACTAATTGAATGCGAAAGATCATGAAACTTAAGAATTTATTTGTTTCTTTCCTCGCCGTGGCCACCCTCTTTGCAACAGGTTGCAATAAGGAGGAAATCGTCTCAACGCTCGATGGTTTCAAGGCCGAATCCACATATGCCATCGTTCCCGAAGGGATCCCTTCCAGTACATATACTTTCACCACGGACCAGCCCTGGAGTATCACCGTTCCTGAAAAAGAAGCTGAATGGCTGAGCGTCAGCCCCACAAGCGGCAGCGCCGGCACCAGCACCGTCACCATCAGCGTGACCGAGGCTGAATCAACCCGTGAAGGCGATTTCTATATAGTCATGGGAGGCAAGACCCAGACTGTCCATGTGAAGCAGGTCGCGGCCGACGTCGAACCTGAAATACTCACCGTCACCGAAGCCGTTTCCAGGATCAAGGCCGGCACCCAGGGCGACAAGATCGTCTATGTCAAGGGTATCGTGTGCCGTATTACGGAAATCAGCCCTTCCTACGGAAATGCTACGTACTATCTCTCGGACGACGGCACCTACGGAAGCGACAACTGGCTCCAGGTTTACAGGGGGAAATGGATTGACGGCGCTAATTATACCAGAGGTGATGAATTCGCCCTTGGTGACGAGATGGTCATTTCCGCCGTCCTTATCTATTACAACAATGTGACCCCCGAAACCAGCCAGGGTACCTGCTCCGTCGTTTCCGTGAAAAAGTCCCTCCTTTCCGTCGATCCTACCGAGATCAAGGTAGATGCAGCCGGAGGAACCGAGGATGTCAAGATCGTCGTCAAGGACGGAAAACTCAAGTTCTCAAGCGCCGCGGACTGGCTGTCAGTAGCGGGGATGGATGCGGTGGGCGACACTACCGTCGTCCATGTAAGGATTGCCGAGAACACCGCTTATGAAAAGCGTTCCGGCGATATGACCTTCTCTGCCGAGACCGCAAGCGACGTTTCTTCCGTCACCGTTACCGTGACCCAGGCAGCCGCCGTAGATCCCGCGGCAGCCGCAGTATATGCCAAGGCTACCGAGATAATCAGCGGCAGGACCTACGTCATTGCCGCAGGCAACAACATGGCCAAGAACGTTCCGGCTGACAAGAACTTTGGCTATCTGAATAAAGAGGAAGACGTGACCGTGACGGAACTCGGCACCATCAATTCCGAGCATCCCGGCTGTGAATTCGTAATCACCGCCGTTGATGGTGGTTACACTATCCGTCAGGCGGACGGCAGGTATCTCTACCAGAGCGGCACGTACAACAATTTCAACGTGTCCGCGGAGCCCGCTTCCGGACATGTTTGGTCGATCAGCATAGACGAGTCCACCGGAGCCGCCACCATTACGAACAACAGTGTGAACAAGTTCGTCCAGTGGGATCCGGGCTATGGCAGCTATGGCTCCTATGACTCTGCCAAGGGAGAGCTCCCCACGCTTTATCTGAAGAACGACCTTTCCGACGGGACTGTCGACAATCCCTACACCGTAGCCAAGGCGATCGAAGTCATCGAAGCCGGTGACGCCACGACCGACAACGTCTATGTGAAGGGTATCATCAACAAGATCGACAATGTGAACCTTGAATACGGAAACGCCCAGTTCTGGATTTCCGACGACGGGACCACGGCCGCTTTCGAGCTCTTCCGCAGTTTCTGGTTCGGTGGTGAGAAGTACACCTCCGAGGACCAGATCAAGGTCGGTGACGAAGTCGTCATGTGCGGGGTCCTCACCAAATTCGGTTCCACTTACGAAATGAAGGAAAAGAATTTCCTTTATTCCCTTAACGGAGCTACCGAGTAGTCTCTGTTACAGACAGTTTTTTCCGTGGACGGTCCATTTTTCGGACCGTCCTTTTTTGTTATAAACCGATTTTTTTTAATTTTGTACTCTGCACTTTGTGGCTAAAAGAAATAAGATAATATTATAACAAAAATAAAAGCATGAAAATCAAACGATTGATTCTTTCCCTCCTTGCCTGCGCAGCCCTTGTGACTGCTTGCGAAGAGCAGGAAGAGGATTCCCTGATTCCCTCCATCGAAATTACCGCTTCCGAGATGAACATCGGTGAGCCGGGTGATGTGCAGACCGTTTCCATCACCAGCAACAGGCATTGGGAAGTGACGACCGACGCCAACTGGATTGCCGTCGAACCGGAATCCGGCGAGGCTTCCAGCGCGCCCGTGTCCGTCACCGTCACCATCCTCGAGAACACCGGTTACGACCGTACGGCTGCCGTCAAGTTCAACGCGGGAAATGACGGGAAGTATTTCGATTACAAGACCCTCACCGTGACCCAGACCGGGCCTAAGGGAGCCCCGTCCGGAGACGACGGCACGCAGGGTACCGTTGACGACCCGTATTCCGTCGGCAAGGCCATCTATATCCTGAACAACGGCACCTACACTTCCGACAAGGTTTATGTGAAGGGTATCATATCCAGGATCGATGAGGTGGACACCGGTTTCGGTAATGCGACGTATTTCATCTCGGATGACGGCGGAAATACCATCCAGCTCGAGGTCTACCGCGGAAACTATCTCGGCGGTGCTAAGTTTACTTCCTCAGACCAGATCAAGGTCGGGGACGAAGTGATCGTTTATGGAGTGCTTACCATTTACAAGGGCACCCTTGAGTTTACCCAGGGCAGCGAGATTTATTCCTTGAACGGGGAAGGCGGCGAGACTCCCGGTGATTACGCATACTCCATCGATTTCACCCAGAGCCAGAAAGGTTGGACCATCAAGGACATCAACAAGCCTGACGGAGTTGATTTTATCTGGGCTCCGGACACCAAATATGGCTACAAGGCTACCGGTTTTGTCAACCAGGTCCGTTATAAGACTGAGAGCTACATTGTTTCTCCTGCCCTCGTCATCGAAGAAGGGGAGCCCGGCATCGCCTACAGCGCCGCCGCCAACTTCTTCAATGGCAAGGTAGACCAGCTCTGCGGAGTCCTCGTGAGGGAGGTTACCCCTGACGGGGCCGGAGAATGGGTCCGTCTCGAAGGTGCGGGTTTCACTGAGAACGGTTGGAACTTCAGTGACCAGACGGCCAGCCTGGCGGGCTATGCCGGCAAGACTGTCCAGGTTGCCATCCGCTATACTTCCGACGGCACCGACACCGGAACCGGAACCCTTGAGGTGAAGAATTTCAAGGCCAACGCAACCGTTGACGAGAGCCTGACTCCGGACGATCCCGAACCCGGACCGGAGCCTGCCACATACTCCTACAACATCGACTTCACTTCCAGCCAGGAAGGATGGCGTGTCCGCAATGTCGGCCAGACCTCTCCCGACCTGGAGGTATGGAAGGTCAATCCGCAGTATGGCTATGTGGCTCAGGCCTATATCGAAGGAACCCGCTATGTGACCGACAGCTACCTGATTTCCCCTGCCCTCGTCATCGAGGGAGACAATCCCGGCATCGCCTACAGCGCCGCTGCCAATTATTTCAACGGCAAGGTGAACCAGCTCTGCGGTGTCCTCGTGAGGGAGATCACCGCCAACGGCGCCGGAGAATGGACCGCCCTTTCCGGTGCGGAATTCACCGAGAACAAGTGGACCTTCACCGACCAGACGGCCAGCCTGGCGGGCTATGCCGGCAAGGTCATCCAGGTTGCCATCCGCTATACTTCCGACGGCACTGACACCGGTACCGGAACCCTTGAGGTGAAGACCTTCAGCGCTAACGCGACCGTGGACGAGAGCCTGACCCCGGACGATCCCGAACCGGGACCGGAGCCGGAGCCGGAACCGGAACCTGCCACCTACACATATGATATCGACTTCACTTCCAGCCAGGAGGGATGGTCCGTCCAGAACGTCGGCCAGACCTCTCCCGACCTGGAGATATGGAAGGCCAATACCCAGTATGGTTATGTTGCCCAGGCCTATATCAGCGGTACCCGTTATGTGACCGACACCTACCTTGTTTCTCCGATGCTCAAGGTTGAAGAGAGCGACCCCGGCATCGCCTACAGCGCTGCCGCCAACTACTTCAACGGCAAGGTGAACCAGCTCTGCGGTGTGTATATAAGGGAGATGGAGCCCGTGCAGACCTCCAACCAGAATCTGGAGACTATTACCATGTATGTCGGTGGAGATTGGGTCAAGCTTTCCGATGCGACATTCACTGAGGACGGCTGGACCTTCAGCGACCATACGGCCAGTATTGCCGACTATGCCGGAAAGATAGTCCAGATCGGAATCCGCTACACTTCCGATGGTACGAATACCGGTACCGGTACCCTTGAGATCAAAGGATTCAAGGCGATGGCCAGCGTATTCGACGGTGGCGGCGACGATCCTTCCGGCGGCGACGATCCTTCCGATGAATTCGCTCCCGGAACCTAAACGTTCGACTGCAGCGCCGGCACTACCTCCGGCGACACCCGTGCCGGCGAGCAGACTGTCACGTATAAGGGAATTACCCTGAATGTGTCGAACGGCATCCTCGGTACCGATGACGGCCAGTACAGGATCTACAAGAACCAGACTCTTACGATATCCGTTCCCGAAGGACACCATATCACCGCAGTTCAGTTCGAATGCACTGCGGAGGGGACCAGCAAGTATGGTCCCGGATGCTTCAGCGAGATGGACGGATATTCCTATCAGGGAGCGTACGGATCTTGGGAAGGCTATATTTCCTCGTTGACGTTCACTGCCGAACACAACCAGGTCCGTGCCACGAAGATTGAAGTTACTGTTGAATAAAGATGTCAGTTTTGAAAAGGATTTTAAATATTTTGGCCGGATGCGGCGCAGCAGTTGCGCTCGCTTTCGGAGCGGCATCCTGCAACGGTTCCGACGAGGATCCGATAGCTGATCCCGAAGTAGTCATACTTACGCCGTCCGTCAGCAGTGACAGGAGCAGTCAGTTCATCACCGTGTCCGCCGAAGGGGAGTGGAGCCTGAGTCTGAGTTTCCTTTCCGGAAACGATGCCTGGGCAAGCGTTTCCCCTGCGACAGGGACCGGCAGGAAGAAGGTGGTTCTCGCCTATGACGAGAATACTTCGGAGGATTCCCGCGGACTTCTTGTCAATCTCGTTTCCGGACGGAAGACCGCGTCTTGCAGGCTGGTCCAGGCCGGAGCCTCCTCCACCCCTTCCGGAGGCGACGATGACGATTCCGGTGGGAAGATTTCCGACGCCGGGTGGCTTGAACTTCCTGGCATGACTTCCACCGAGGGATACGATTTCTTCCACCACAGCATGACAGTGGGTGGCAAGACGGAGAGAAACTACTCCTTTTATTACAGCTATAAGGACCTCGTGTCCGTGTGGGTGGCATATCCTCTCGTAAAGACCCATATCGGTTCCGTTGGCCGTACGGATGCATGGGGCTTCGATCCTCTGCTGCCGGCTGACAAGCAGGCCAATATCACCAGGGCTTATTGGGAGAGCGGCGCATACGCCAGGGGACACCAGCTGCCTTCTGCTGACAGGACCGCGGACAGGAACATGAACGCCACTACCTTCTACAGCACCAACATGACGCCTCAGGACCACACCCTTAACGAGGGCAA
>Ga0256405_10008374_pt1 | contig 14866 bp, 11 predicted proteins | sample RumenRJG_02DNA_FD_189096 | JGI IMG/M metagenome (GOLD analysis project Ga0256405, IMG submission 189096) | Bovine rumen microbial communities from Lethbridge, Alberta, Canada - RJG_02 | ecosystem: Host-associated > Mammals > Digestive system > Stomach > Rumen | place: Canada: Alberta... | reverse complement strand
TATTGTATAGGGGGAATTGATGACATCTATTATTTGCTCAAATCTGCATAAATAGGGACACAATCCGCCTATTTCCGCTGCAAAATTAGTGTTTTCTTAGAATATAGTGCAAGGTTTTTTGAAAAATTATTACATTTTTAACATTTTCAAGGCATTTTTTTGTGTTATTTACGCTTTTCTGCCATAAAAAAAACCAATAATTATGATTTTTATTGCATTTTTAAGAATTATTTACTAAAGTTTGTCAATTGAACATCTTCTCTATGTTCCTATGTTCTATCACTGTGAAGACTATTTTCCCGTCTGGAGTCCTTAAAGGAGTAGACAATTGGAATAATTGTTCTAATAATTTAACAATTTCTTCATCTGTTAAGACTTGTCCATAGACAATCGCAGCAGATTGTGCCATTGCAAGAGCAACGGCCTGATTAACCTCATCGCTGATGACTTCACCATGTTCAAGAGCAGCATAGACAAGATCATGTAACAATGTAGTGGGATTAAGTCCTTCTATATCATTTGGTACTCCATTTATGCTATAAGAGCCTCCTCCCAGATTTGAGATATCGAAACCTAGACTTTCGAGTGTTGAGAAGATATTGTCAACACATAGAGCCTCCTTGATAGTAAACTGGACTATTTCCGGGAAGAGTAATCCCTGCGTCACATGGCTATGATTAGCTATCTTATTTAAATATGTATCGTATAGCACGCGCACGTGCGCACGATGCTGGTCAACCACAAGGACACCATGTATGGAAGGAGTGATAATATATTTGCCTTTATATTGGAAATGCGGACATTGCGCCACATCTGCAAACTCACTCTTAAAATCTTTCTGTTTGTCTGTTTCAGTATTCCAGATAGAGGATTGTTGCGATTCCTGCGAGCGGTTCAGCAAACTATCGAGAACATATTCCTCTTCCGGTCTGACAAGGCTATCAATTTTTGGTTTGCTTTCGTTCTTATCACGTTCAAACGTCTCTAATCCCTTATACAGTTTTTCCCATTCGGTAGATTGGGGTTTATAAGAAGGACGCTGAGAATGGAATGGATTGTATGCAGATGCATTGCTTTCAGGCAACTTTACCACAGTATTCCCCACTCCCGCAACTGGAATATCAGGGCGGTCCACAGTATCAAAATCTATCGTTGGCACGCTGCTGTATTTCCCCAAAGCCTCTTTCACTGCAGCAGCAATCACCTGCCATATAGGCTGTTCATTATCGAACTTTATCTCAGTCTTTGTTGGATGGACATTAACATCAATCGTATCTGTGGGGACAGAGATATAGAGGAAATATGAAACTTGCTCTCCTGCAGGGATCAGGTTTTCATAGGCATGCATCACAGCACTATGAAAGTACGGATGACGCATATAGCGTCCGTTTACAAAGAAGAACTGATTTGATCCTTTCTTTCGTGAAGTTTCAGGTGTAGCAACATAACCAGAGATTCTTACTAAAGACGTATCAACTTCAACTGGAAGCAGCGATTCGTTGATTTTCTTTCCAAAAACATCTACAATCCTCTGTCTTAGAGTTGTACTCCTCAACTTAAACACCTCTGTCCCATTATGAACAAGAGTGAAAGATATTGACGGATAGACAAGTGCTATACGCTGAAAATCAGAAACTATATTGTTAAGTTCCGTTTGATTAGTCTTGAGGAACTTTCGACGTGCTGGTATATTGTAGAAAAGGTTTCTGACAGAGAAGTTACTACCTACGGCGCACGCCACAGGCTCCTGACGTTCAACACGCGACCCTGCTATTTCTATATGTGTTCCCAGTTCGTCTTCAGCCCTTCGTGTTTTCAAGTCAATTTGTGCGACAGCAGCAATTGAAGCAAGTGCTTCTCCGCGGAATCCCATCGTGTGGAGATTATACAAATCAGTTGCCTTATTAATTTTACTGGTCGCATGACGTTCGAAAGACATTCTTGCATCAGTTTCAGACATACCCTTACCATTGTCAATAATCTGCACACAGGTCTTTCCCCCATCGGTTATCAGCACCTGTACCTCTGTCGCATCGGCATCAATGGAATTCTCCATCATTTCCTTGACAATAGAAGCTGGACGCTGAACCACCTCACCTGCTGCAATTTGATTGGCAACCGAATCTGGTAGAAGATGAATAATGTCTTCCATATATAATTAATGTACGAATGAACTAACTTAATACTATTAAAACGACACTTATTACGAAAAAAATCAGAAAACCTTGCCTGTATAGAGATACTTTGCCAATAAGAGCAAAGCAATGATTATCATCACCAGAATTCCGTTTGCCAGTGGTTTACGCTTGCTTTCTTTGCGTTTTCGCAGATGTTTGGTTGCACCTACGAACTTTCCACGGATATCTTCAGGTGAAAATTCCTTAGGAGGTAGCAATCCCAACTCTCGTTTGGCGTTTTCCTCAATTTTTGCAAGTTTTTCCTTGCGAGGGTCGTAATATATGTAATTGTGCTGAAAACCTCTGGGCTTTCGTACAGTAAACATTCCCATGGTAAAAAGTGTATTTTAGAATGTATTATTAATTCAGTTTAGTATTAACTTTCGCAACTGGTGATTTCGTTATTTGATTTCCCCCAGCCTTTGAATTGGAACTTTTCTCGTTTCTGTTTTCTTCAAGATATTCTTTGAATCTTTTCCTCTCCACACAAAAACATCGTCTTTGTTAAGTGGCCGTATATAGTCAAACCACGCAAAGTTTGCCAGATATTTCTTCTCTAACGGAATTTTCAGCGGAGGATAAGTCGTTCCTGTTGCTGCTGCCATCCAGATCTTTTCCACCTTCCGGTTGTTTAGGTACATCTTCATCTTGGTGGTTTCGGTATAATTCATTCCTATTGGATTACCGTTATCTTCATCTATATAATAGGTCACATAAACATTGCCATGTGCTTCATTACGGACAATTTCACCATTGACAAAATAACTGAACATTTCCTTTGACGCAACCTGGTTATAACGCACAGAGTCCAAACGTTCTATTGTCATAGCCTGATTGATGACATGTATCCAGTCAATCGTGCTGTCGTTATTGTAAATTCTTATCTCTTCTCCGAAAACCTGCTGCTGCTCATTCCAAAGAATAGGCTGACCATACATATATGTACATGAATCCAGTTCCAGCGAAACCAACGAGTCACACACGCCCTGCACATCCGTACGATATATTCTCACATGATTGTAGGCATGAAGATTACGATAAACCGAATCCGTGTTCATATTAAATGTAAACATCTTCAAAGTGTCAGCATGGATATAGAGAGTGTCAGGGGAGGAGAACTCCATTGCCAAAGCACTGTCTGTGGCTACTGCATCACCTGTTAATTCATAGTATTTACAATAATTGCCAGTCAGAGCCATTTGGTTCTCATCATCAGTAATGATTACATTTCCGAAGGCTTCATCTATACCTGCTTCCTTGTCACTGTAAAGACTGTCGCCAACTATTTTGCGCATATCTTTGATTATATATGAGCGATCCATCAAGTTGGCCTTACCTGTCTTCGTATCATAGTCTCCACGTTCACCATAGACAAATGTACCATCGTTCGAAGTAATATTTGTAGGAGATAATATCCTTGCACGTTCGGTATCCGTGTAATAGTAAAGAGTGTCCGAGACAAGTGTGAATTTCGGATTCGTAAGCTGTACATTATCTGTGAAGAACGCTTCATGGAGCGACGGTGTGTATTGTCCCCAATCAGAAACCAGCACATTGTCGTCATCGTAAAGAGTTCCTCCATCCACATACATTCCCACATCGTAAATACGGTCGTAATCAAGATTTTCCGTAACGAGTAGAGAATTATTGTGATAAAGCTTTACCCTACTGCGTGCACGAGCTTTCATTTCGTAGCCATCGTAGTACAAAGAGTCACATGTCAGTTTTAGCGTATCTCCCTGAATCATTACCACATGACCAAATGCATCAAACGAGTTGTCCTCTCTATAGAATTTTGCGCTGTCGCAGTCAAGGAGTACTCCCTCATGACTTAGCTTCACGTGCCCCACGAGAACTTCCGCACGTGGGTCTTGCCAGTTCTTATATAAAACATCGGAGTGAATCAAGTGAATACGCGAATCACTTTTCTTACGTTTAGGCTTATCGTCAGGAATGGCTGCAACTACAATACATGCAGAAATCAGGCAGACAATGAAACAAATCCATTTTCTGCCCAAACCTGTATATGTAGCTTTTCTGCTTGAAGCCATAAAAATAATGAACTGATGCCTACTTTATCCAACCAGGATATTTGAATTCGCAATCACGCCATTCCTCATTGATTCTAACATAAGTCTTCTTCTGCATTTCGCGAATCCATTTTCCCACTTTTTCCTCTTTGAGTTTTGCGACAAGAGCATTCTGCAAAGTCTGATAGTCATCCTGCATCGTGGCTCTGTGACCATTCACACGACTTTTCAGCTTAACTACCGCAACCACTTCCTTGCCACTTTCATCCACCATGATAAATGGCTTGCTGTACGCTCCTTCTTTAAGATTAGCCACTTCTCTAGCAACTTCAGACGGAAGATCCTTCATCTCAAAAGAAGGTGTTCCATAGAGATCACTCTCTCTATTTCTGTTCACCATGATTCCGTAGTTTGCTCTTGTATCCTTGTCTTCGGAAACATGGACGACAGCCTCCTCAAAAGTATATTCTTTTTTATCCACTCCATCCATTATTGAATCCATCTGTGCAAGAGTATTGGTCAATGCCTCGTCACTTACACGCGGACGCATCAGGATGTGGCGGAAATTCACACGATCTCCGCGTTTTTCTATCATTTGAATAATATGGAAACCGAATTCTGTCTCAACAATTTTAGACACAGTTTTGGGATCTGTCAGGTTAAATGCCACGGCAGAGAACTCAGGAACGAAATCGCTACGTAAAGAGAATCCCAATTCACCACCTCGGGATGCACTTTCACGGTCCTCACTGTAGCGCAGAGCCATAGTAGAGAATTGAGCCTTACCAGTATTCACCTGTTCGGTGATGTCACGTAAGAGGTTCTTTATTCTGTCTATTTCCTCTTTGGCTATTTGCGGCTTACGCACAAGTATCTGCACTTCGAGTTGTGTCGGGACAAAAGGAATACTGTCTTCAGGTAATTCTGCAAGGAAACGTCTCACTTGAGCAGGGGTCACCTTCACATTTTCCATGAGATTGTCTCTAACCTCATCAATTATCATTTCATTCTTCACCAGTTCGAAGAGCTGCTCTCGTATTTGCAATGATGTTTTGCCAAAATACTCTTCCATTTTCTCTTTTGAACCCAACTGCTGAATATAGAAATTGAGTCGTTTCTCCACACTCTGAAGCACCTGTGCATCAGTTACCTCCACACTGTCTATGGCAGCCTGGTGGAGAAACAGTTTTTGCACAGCAAGCTGTTCTGGAATAACACAATACGGATCACCGTCTATGCGCTGTCCCATTGATTGAGCCTCAATACGCATCTGTTCCACGTCGGATTTGAGAATAGGCTCGTCACCTACCACCCAAATAACTTCATCTATCACATTGCTCTGCGCTTGCATTTCAGGCATAAAGAGCAACAGACCAAAAATGAAGAATATGTATCTAAGGCTTAACTTATAATTCATAATAAAGAATGTGTTTGTCAATATTCTTACTTTTCCTTATCACCATGCGCATTCACCGTACGAAGCACATCTTCATCAACGCTGAAGGTATAAGTCTTGCGCAGTTCCTCAACCCATTCACGCTCACATGCTGCCTGATAATCAGCTGTAACCAAAGCTTTGACATCAGCATATGTTTCTGGTGTTTTCAGGCTTTTACCAAGAATATCAGTGAAAGGATAATCCTTCATTGGTGTGAACTCCTTTGTTGTCTTGAATACAAATTTGTCCACAGCCTTACTGTCACCTGGTTTGAAAATACCGCGGTCTATGCGGACCAACTTAACACTGTCGTTATTAAGAGCCTTGACAATTGTAGTAGCCCAGTCTTCATACTTAACCTTCTTGGTAAGTTTCTTAGCCGCAGCCAATGTCTTCTTGTCTTTAGCGTGTATTACAATTCCTCTGAAATGAGGATCTGTCCATGCATAATCGCTGCGATGCTGCTCGAAATAGCGCTGCAATCCAAGTGTGTCGGCAGCAGCCTTGTCCCAGATCTGAGTTTTGCTGATTTCATACATCAATGTACCGTCATAATACTCCTGTGCAAGGTATCTGGTATCAGCGTCTTTTAATATAATATCCGCATACATACGCTTAATCACTTCAGAACGGGTAACACCATTTTTCTTGGCAAGGGAATCAACCATAGCATTGGCTGACGCTTCACGAACTCCTCTTTGGTCAAGAAATTTCAGGATGTCAGCTCTGTGATATTCATAAGGGCGGAACGGATGGCGGTCATCTATGCGGATAATATGCCAACCAACTGTTGTCTGAACAGGCTTTGACACTTCACCGACCTTAAGTGCATAAGCAGCTTTCTCAAAGTCAGGTATCATCATACCTTTGGCAAATTCACCAAGGCTACCGCCTTTGACTGCCGACTGCTTATCTTCACTGTAGTTGCGTGCTATTTCCTCAAAATCTGCTCCTGCAAGTAAAACGGAATACAAAGAGTCAATCTTTGCCTTAGCCTTTGTCTGTGCCGCAGTATCTGCATTCTGTGGGAGATATACAAATATATGACGCCCCTGGAGTAAATCCTGTCCTTCGAAACGTTTTGCAGTAGCATCATAAACCTTACGAGCTTCAGCTTCAATATAGTTGCTGTCTACAAGGTCCTGCATCACCATCTGTTCACGATATCCGTCAAGTTCCTTACGGATAGAGGCCATTGTATCGATGCCGGCAGCTTTTGCAGCCTCAACCTTCAGTTTGAAATTAATAAACAAATCAACATACTCTTCAAGTCCCTTCTTATCAAGTACACCGTCCGAATTATTCTTGTTGAAAGAGTATTCAAACTCACTACGAGTAATTGCGTTGCCATTGATATGCATAATTACAGGATCGTCATTTGTCTGAGCATTGATTTCAAACGACATTGCTGATACAAGCAACAATAAAAGTAGTTTTTTCATTTCTAAGATTATTTCTGTTGTAATGATATTTTTTAAGATTATATATTTCTGTGCGAAGTTACGTAAAAATGCACAGAAATACGACATTATCTCATATAAAAAAAGTTAACCCTGAATAATATTCAAAGTTAACTCTTCTATTTTGTTATTATTTGAATTAAAATTCGAACGCTTCGCTTACGGAATTATCGCTTTCAACGCAACGTATCGCTCTTGCGAACATCTCTGCTACAGACAGTTGCTTTACCTTTGCTGTTTTCTGAGCGTATGGGATAGAATCCGTAAAGATTACTTCTTCCAGGGCACTTGCCTCTACCCTGTCGCTTGCAGGGTCGCTCATCACACAATGGCTTGCTACTGCACGCACGCTCTTGGCACCGGCACGAAGCATTTCGTCAGCGGCTTTTGTTATAGTGCCAGCAGTGTCGACAATATCGTCCACAAGCACTACATTCTTTCCCTCAACATCTCCGATAATCTGAATACTGCTGACCACATTTGCACGTGCACGAACCTTATTGCAGAGAACAAGAGGCACACCCAGTTTTTTGCTGTAGAGAGCTGCTCGTTTCGAACCACCGGCATCAGGAGTTGCAATTACAAGATCATCAAGATGAAGCGATTCAATATAATCAATAAGGACGAGTGAGCCGTAAAGGTGATCTACCGGTACATCAAAGAAACCCTGAATCTGGTCTGCGTGAAGGTCCATGGTTATGAGTCGGCTTATACCTGCGACTCCAAGCATGTCTGCAACCAGTTTTGCGCCGATGCTCACACGTGGTTTATCCTTGCGGTCTTGACGTGCCCAACCGAAATACGGACAAACAGCAATTATACTACGGGCGCTTGCACGTTTTGCTGCATCAATCATGAGGAGTAGCTCCATCAGATTGTCGCTATTTGGGAAGGTTGACTGTACTAAGAACACATCGTTTCCACGGATGGATTCTTCAAAACTAACTGCAAACTCACCGTCGGCAAAGTGTGTGATAATCATATTGCCAAGCGGACATCCCAAATGCTGACAGATACGTTCAGCAAGATAGCGGGATTTGGTGCCGGAAAACACCTTGAATGGTCGTAATTCGCTCATGAGGATTATTGGAGGTTATGAAATCCAATGCAAAGGTACGAAAAAAATAATTTAAATGACAAATTATAAATTATAAATTAGTGCGACCTGATAGCACATCGAGAAATTTCTGCGGAACAGGAGTTTCAAAATTCAGCAGTTCATGTGTAACGGGATGCCAGAACTGGAGTTTATATGCATGCAGACAGACTCTGCCAATTGGATCAGTTGTTGCACCGTATTTCAGGTCACCAACCACAGAATGCTGTAACTGTTGCATATGTACACGGATTTGGTTCTTTCGTCCCGTTTCAAGTTTACATTCCACGAGGGTGCAGTGTGGCGCTGTTTCTAGCGTACGATAGTGTGTTACAGCATATTTACCACCATTGTCGTATGGGCTGCTATATGTCATAAACACCTTGTTGTCCTTAAGCCATGAAGCCACTGTTCCCTGCTTCTTCTCCATCACACCTTCCACAAGAGCCACATAGCGGCGGTCTGCAATAAGTTCCTGCCAGCGGTCTATGAATATCTGCTGAACATCGCGGCGTTTAGCAAATATCATTAGTCCCGAAGTATAGCGGTCAAGACGGTGAACTGTATGCGCACTAAGCCTACGGCTCTCACGCTGGAAATATTGATCCAGAATACGTTTCACTGAATTCTCCCTACCGTCTAGCGGTGCATTGGTAAGTATACCCTCCGCTTTGTCCACGACCACGAGATGTGGGTCTTCATACACTATTCTTACAAATGGATTGCGCAGTGAATGTTCGTTTCCGCGACGGGCAATCTCAACTCTCTGTCCCTCACGCAAAGGCGCATTGAACTTGGTGTTAATTACTTTGTCGACAGAAACCATCTGCTTACTCAGCAACTGCTTTGCCTTGGTTCGGTTCATTCCAGGAACATTCTCCATTAGGAATGTCATCAACTCGGAACTTTGACGTACTGTATAGATTTGTGCCATAGTGTATTATCTTTTTTCAAGTAGAACCACATTTTCTACATGCTGGGTATGCGGGAACATATCCACTGGCTGTACTTTTACAACCTTGTAGTTCGCATCCAGTAAGTTAAGGTCACGCGCCTGGGTCGCAGGATTACAACTTACATATACTATACGGAGAGGGGCTGCGAACAGTATCGTGTCTATTACATCCTGATGCATTCCTGCACGTGGAGGATCGGTAATAATCACATCCGGACGTCCATGCTTCTCTATAAACTCTCTGTTGAGGATATCCTTCATATCACCTGCGTAGAAGAGAGTATTCTCAATTCCGTTTATCTGCGAGTTAACCTTGGCATCCTCTATGGCTTCAGGCACATATTCTATTCCTATAACTTGCCTTGCACTACGTGCCACAAAATTCGCGATCGTGCCTGTTCCCGTGTAAAGGTCATAGACGAGTTCGTTGCCTGTAAGGGCTGCAAAGCTACGGGCAACCTTATAGAGTTCATAAGCCTGTTCTGTATTTGTCTGATAGAAGGACTTTGGACCTACCTTGAAACGGAGACTCTCCATCTCCTCAAAGATATGATCCTGTCCCTTGAACACATGAACTGGTTGGTCTGCAAAAGTATCGTTACACTTATGGTTATCTACATACAACAAAGACGTGATTTCAGGGAAAGTGTCGGCCAGATGCTGCATAAGTGCCATCGCCTGTTGCTTCTCTTCCTTATTCTCAATACGGAACTGCACAAGGAACATAAGTTCACCTGTATTGCTGGTTCGAATCATCAGGCTTCGCAGCAAACCCTTGTTTTCACGGAGGTCGTAAAATGTAAGTTCATGCTCTAATGCGTATTCACGGATGTCATTGCGGATTCTATTGTTGATATCATCCATAAGATGACACTCGGTAATGTCAAGAATCTTGTCGAACGCTCCTGTAATGTGGAAACCCACCGCATCTTTATTGCTGTATTCAGTATTGCTACGGATTTCATCCTCGGTTAGCCAACGCTTGTCACTGAATCCGAACTCCAGTTTGTTGCGGTAAGCCTTAGTGAGGCGACTTCCAAGAATCGGGGAAATCTCCGGCAATTCAATTTTTCCAATACGCTGCAAATTATCAACCACTTGTTGCTGTTTCGCACGCAGTTGTTCCTCATATTTCAGGCACTGCCACTTACATCCTCCACAAATCCCGAAATGGCGGCAGAATGGCTCATCCCTTAGAGGAGAGTATTCATGAATCTTCACTGCCACGGCTTCCATATAGCTGTGCTTTTTCTTCTTCACCTGAAGGTCAACCACATCGCCAGGTACAACATAGGGCACGAAAACCACTTTCTCGTCAACATGAGCAAGGGCTTTCCCTTCTGCTGCGACAGCTTCTATCCGGACATTCTCAATCAATGGTAGTTTCTTCATAAACGTCTTTTTTACAATTTAAATACATGTAGGTTGCTGCGGTGTGTGGAATCATCTCAAGAACAGATGTGACAAAGAACACAAAGAGGAATACCATTACCGCTACAATGTGTTCCCAAAGTGTAAGAGAATCGCCTTCCCCGTTCATCATACTATTAGTCGCAACCACACGTTCCATATATATCATTACCATTGCTATCGCGAACAACATACCAATGATATAAACAATCATATAGGAAAGAAGTCCTAATGAAAAGACTTTGCCCCAGCGACGCCAACCGTGACGGTAGCCAAACCATAAACGCTTGAACACATTCCCCTTAACAAACTGAACAGAGGGGTAACACAGCAATAATGGTGAGGCTACAGCAATCAGCAGCAATGCCAAAATCACATAGGCTGATACTTGGAACACCTGTAGTTCAATATCAGATTCTGTTATCTCCATATTATAGGCAAACCATGCTCCTGCCATAAAGACACCTACCACAACGGCAAACACCAGCTGAGCCACCAAATATTCGGCAGATTTCACCACCAGTTGTGAATTATAGATATTGTGCATACGTATGCTCTTCATTGCCATGCCTTGCAAGCGGAGGTCTATCAGACGATATACGACAGCAAGCACGACGGCACTGTTCAGGACTATCAGTACACCCATAATTATCTGAAACACATCCAGTCCAATAACACTGTTTGCAAAACAACGTACATCACTTACCACAAAAAGAGTCGCTGTACCCAGCACAGCCAGTGGTAAAACAGCAGGCAAGACCAATAGGATCATACGCCAGAAGGAATCGGTGAGTACACTCACTCCGTCCGACAAACAGCGTCCTATACCTCTGTAGATATCTGTTTTTTCAATTTCTTTATCCATATTTTTCAGTTTTCATGCAAAAGTACACATTTTTTACGTACATTTGCATCAACCAAATATCAAAAATACTTAAAACTTAAAAAATTGTGTCAGCTATCAGTTGTCACTTAACTCTTCACTCTTAACTCTTCGCTTATCATGTACGCTTTGGAAACTGTAAAATGGGGATTCATCGGTTGCGGTGAAGTCACCGAGAAAAAGAGTGGACCGGCATTCGCACAGATTGAAGGTTCTGAAGTCGTTGCCGTAATGAGTCGTAATGCAGAAAAGGCTAAGTCCTATGCACAGCGTCACAATATTGCACGCTACTACACAGATGCCCTGTCGCTCATTTCCGATCCCGATGTCAATGCCATTTACATCGCCACCCCACCCTCTTCACATGCCACCTACGCCATCATGGCTTTGAGGGCAGGTAAGCCAGCTTACATTGAGAAGCCCATGGCAGCGACTTACGAAGACTGCGTTCGCATCAACCGCATCTCACGACTCCTCAACATTCCTTGTTTTGTAGCATACTACCGCCGCCATCTGCCCTACTTCGAGAAAGTGAAGGAGCTGGTGCGCAACGGAAGTCTGGGACGCATCCTTTCAGTTCAGATTCGCTTTGCTGTCCCGCCACGCGAACTTGACTACAACAAGACCAACCTTCCTTGGCGTCTGCAACCCGACATCGCCGGTCGTGGTGGTTATTTCTACGACCTTGCACCCCACCAGATAGACCTTCTTCAGGACATGCTCGGCAATATCATTGAGGCAGAGGGATTCTGCAGTAATATGGCTGGGCTGTACAAGGTGGAGGACACTATCAATGCCTGCTTCAAGTTCGACTGTGGAATCACAGGCTCTGCATCATGGTGCTTCGTCGCACATGAATCAGCACGAACGGACCGTATAGAGATTGTAGGTGAAAACGGCACCATTGCCTTTTCCGTATTTGACTATAAACCAATAACGCTTGACAACCAGAAAGGACATCAGGAATTCAGCATTCCCAATCCGCCACATGTGCAACAGCCCCTCATCCAACTCGTAGTTGACCATCTGCGCGGCATCTCCACCTGTGACTGCGACAACAATGCTGCTACATCTGTCAACTGGGTTATGGATAAAATCCTTGGTGTCTTCAGGCTCGGCTGACAGAGTGAGATAATAAATAAAAGAGAAGCTTCACTGCCTATGCGGTAATGAAGCTTCTTTTTTATTGCATTGATTCTGTTTAGAACTCAGCTGTCTTTGGAGTACGTGGGAAAGGTATCACATCGCGGATGTTCTGCATGCCTGTAACGAAGAGGATGAGACGTTCGAAACCGAGTCCGAATCCAGCGTGTGGGCATGAGCCGAAACGACGGGTGTCGAGATACCACCACATATCCTTCATTGGTATGTTGCGGGCAGTGATTTCCGACATCAGCTTATCATAGTTCTCCTCACGGACAGAACCACCAATGATTTCACCGATCTGTGGGAACAGCACGTCAGTACCCTGCATAGTCTTTCCATCTTCATTCAGCTTCATGTAGAAAGCCTTGATTTCACGAGGATAGTCTGTCATGATAACAGGACGCTTGAAGTGCTCTTCAACCAGGAAGCGCTCGTGTTCGCTGGCAAGGTCGTCTCCCCAGTTGCATGGGAACTCGAATTTCTTGCCCTTGGCGATAGCCTCCTGAAGGATGTTGATACCCTCTGTATAGGTAAGACGTACGAATGAATCCTTGAGCACACCCTGCAGTCGCTCAATGAGAGTCTTGTCAATCATTTTGTTGAGGAACTCCAGATCGTCCTTACAGTTGTCGAGTGCCCATTTCACACAGTACTTGATGAATTCCTCCTCAAGATCCATGAGGTCGTCCTTGTCGTAAAATGCCATTTCCGGCTCAATCATCCAGAACTCAGCCAAGTGGCGTGGAGTATTGGAGTTCTCTGCACGGAAAGTAGGTCCGAAAGTATAGATCTGACCGAGAGCTGTAGCTCCGAGTTCACCCTCAAGCTGACCGCTCACTGTGAGTGAAGTCTGCTTGCCGAAAAAGTCGTCATCGTAGATAATGCTTCCGTTCTCGTCTTTCTTCAGGTCATAGAGGTTCTTGGTAGTCACCTGGAACATCTGTCCGGCACCCTCGCAGTCACTTGCTGTGATAATAGGTGTGTGGAAGTAGAAGAATCCCTTGTCGTGGAAGAACTGGTGAATGGCGATTGCCATGTTGTGACGGATACGGAATACTGCGCCGAATGTATTGGTACGAAGACGCATGTGTGCATGCTGACGCATATACTCGAACGACTGCCCTTTCTTCTGCATAGGATAGTCAGCACCACAGGCTCCGAAGAGTTCGATTTCTGTGCACTGCACTTCCGATGCCTGTCCCTGAGCAGGACTTTCAACCAGTTTACCCACAACTTTCAAGCATGCTCCTGTTGTTGCCTGCTTCAGTATTTCCGGGTCAACGGTCTCTGGGTCAACCACGACTTGCACGTTTTTGATAGTAGAACCGTCATTGAGCGCGATGAAGTCAACAGCCTTGCTGCTGCGGTGTGTTCTCACCCATCCGCAAACGGTCACTTCTTTGCCGTACTCTGTACTTTGAAGTATATCAATGATTTTTGTACGTTTCATGTATTTGTTGAGTTTTTTAGTTTATTCAAAACTTCCCATGTGGAGCATAGCAACTTCCTGCTGAGTGAGGAAACGCCAGTCACCACGCTTGAGTCCTTTCTTGGTAAGTCCGCAGAACATCACGCGGTCGAGTTTGAGTACTCTGTAGCCGAGTGATTCAAATATACGGCGTACGATGCGGTTCTTTCCTGAGTGGATTTCAATACCAACCTGCTTCTTGTCTGTGTCTGAAGCATAGGAGATAGCATCTGCGCGTACCTCACCATCCTCCAGAGTCACACCGTCAAGAATCTGCTGCAAATCAGAGTGTGCAACATTCTTGTCGAGGAACACATGGTAGATTTTCTTCTTCAAGAATTTAGGATGTGTAAGCTTTGATGCCAGATCACCATCGTTGGTGAAGAGCAACACACCAGTAGTGTTTCTGTCGAGACGTCCCACTGGATAGATACGCTCACGGCAGCAGTTCTTCACGAGTTCCATTACAGTCTTGCGCTGCTGAGGATCGTCGCTTGTGGTAACATAGTCCTTTGGCTTGTTAAGCAGCACATAGACTTTCTTCTCAGGCGACACGAGCTGGTCGTGGAAGTGAACTGTATCTGTACGAAGCACCTTTGTTCCGAGTTCGGTAACGATTTGTCCGTTCACCTTCACAACACCAGCCTGGATAAACTGGTCTGCCTCACGACGAGAGCAAGTACCTGCGTTGGCAAGGTATTTGTTAAGACGGATTGGTGCGTCTGGATCTTCAATATATTCTTTGTAATCAATCTGCTTCTTCAGAGAGTACTTGTTTTCAGGATTGTAGCCTCCCTGACGAC
>Ga0256405_10008373_pt1 | contig 14866 bp, 19 predicted proteins | sample RumenRJG_02DNA_FD_189096 | JGI IMG/M metagenome (GOLD analysis project Ga0256405, IMG submission 189096) | Bovine rumen microbial communities from Lethbridge, Alberta, Canada - RJG_02 | ecosystem: Host-associated > Mammals > Digestive system > Stomach > Rumen | place: Canada: Alberta... | reverse complement strand
TGATTCCGAGTATGTGACGAGGATAATCGATAGTGGTCGGCTGTTCCGACCGATAAGGGTGGATATCATGTAAAGGGTATTCAGTTTTATAAATAATTTTTAACAAAATTAATAAAAATTAGAACATAATACCAAATACCGTTATGTGTAATTGCACCAAGAAAATATCAGTTCCAAGTGGCAAGAGAATTACGAAAAAAACACCCAAACCCCAAAACAGGGCAAGTGTTAAAGCCACTAGACGTATAATAAGAAGAACAACCCGTTAAGATTGTTCTTCCCCTTTCTTTTGTTGTTCTTCAAGCCACAAGCGTCTCTGCTCCCTTAAATTTCGGTAAACTTCCTGTATATGGTCAACCATTTCAGGTGAAAATGTCATCATATCATCCAACTCACCGTTAATTGTTGTCTGGAGCGCATCTTTGAATTGGCTGAAATCATTTCCCATTCTTCTTCAAAGCCTTTTCAATAGCTTTCTTTTCTTTTTCTTCCTCCTTCTTTTGCTTTTCCTCTTCCTTAATCTGGTCGAAAGCGAAATATGCAATTTCGGAAGCATGCGCCAAATCCTCACCGTATTTGCGGTAGCATCCGCTGGTTATACAAATCTGGGGTTTCTCAATCTGTATCTTCATGGTACCCGTGTTGTCGTTCTGCAGTATCTCGATTGTTGACAGCACATCCTCGATAACCAGCTTGCGATAGTCGATGTCATTGACGTTTTCAGGCGCCATTCGGTCAAAAATTAGCTCATTAACGTAGATAATGACCGAGTCACACATTTTCGCGAAATACTCAGTCACAGCACTCGACTTGGCTACTTTGATAAGTTCTTTCTGTTTGTCGTTTGACAGTATGCGCCAGGTTATGTATCTCTCAAGAGTTGTCTCCTTGGCGATAATATCCTCAATATACTCCCTTATGGAGTCACTTGTTTCGTAAAGTTTTGCCATTGTTTCTATTAATTAAATAATCTAAATGTAACGTAAAGGCTTTCATTAGACCTGTTTATAACGGTTTCGGTGTTTCTGTCGATATCAGAATAAGTCTCAAAACTACCTGACACATTCACGGTTTTTGCACCAATTTTGTCAGCGAAATCCTTCACCATGTTTTTGATGTTTGTCTCAAGTTCCGTTTTCATGTCGGAAATTTGTCCCAATGTCAATTGTTTCTGTTCTTCTGTCATAATTTTTAATAAGTTTTAAAATATTATTGTTTATATAAAGTAATATACAAAAAAGTTGCAAATTGGTTAAAACTATTTCAACAAATATGACACGTCAACACCCAAAACATCCTTAAAAATCTGGACTTTTTCTGGTGTAATGTCATTAATTGAAAAAAAACTATCCACAATGGCAGTTTCCCATCTGGATTTGTCAAAAATCTGGTCAGGGAATCCGCGTCTCAATTTATTGCAGAACTCCCTTGCTGTTTTTGCACTGTAATGCCTTAAATGTGCTAAACTATAATTAATTGGTACGGATGAAGTATAATTTCTTAATAAACTATCCCCATTATTATTACATGCTGGGTATAAATTCGTTGTATGGGGGTTAAGAAAAACAAACCCGCTATCTTCTTGATTTAAACGAATTTTCTGTGAACCTCTAACAATTGATTTAGCTATACAATTTTGTTCATTATTTCGCCATGTAGGATGGTAAATCGGTAGCGGATATTTGAAACGTTCCAAAACACCTCTTCCGTCATTATACAGCATATCATTATCGCCATAAAACACCCAATTCAATTTAATGACAACATAACCATTAAACACAGGGTCTGATAAATATTCAAGAACACTGCCATAGGTAACTAAAGTTATGAACTCGTCTGAATCAAAAAACGCAATCCAGTCATATTTGTCACCATACTCAGCATAGCATTCAGTATATGCCTCTAATTGACATTCAGTCCTGTTCCTATAATCCTTCAATATAACAAAACCACTATCAATATAGTCACCAATCACATCACGGAAATCCTGCTCCCCGTCATAATTGTTGTCAAACAAGCAAATGTTGGTAAACCCGATGTTTTTGTTGTATTCGACCCATTCACGGATATAGTCGTTCTCCATTCTGGCTATCGTACATAATAAAACTTTCATATTTTAAATGTATTTTAGTTATTTAATAATATACAATTTATTTGTTAATTGTACTAAAAAACAAATATATTATATAAAAAACATAAATAATGGTTCTTACAAAGGAATTGAAATATATTACAATTGAGTATTATTCATATAATCTGTCTTGTGGAAACCCCATCCTTTAGGTTAGGGGGGAAACAAGACTAATCCTTTTTTTAGTTAAACTTATTTTTCCTTTTACAAAGATACATATTTTTATAAAAAAAAAACAAATATTTCTTATAATATTATGAATTTTTTGAAACTTGCAGATATTTATATAAAAAGAAGATAGTTACTATGTATAAGACAACTAAAATATTGCAAACAAAACATAACCATGAGGTGGATTTATCTATCCTCAGGGCAATGTGTTATCATGCCGCAAGACTATATAATGTTGGACTGTACTCGGTGAGACAACACTTCTTTAATACTGACACATATCTCACATATAACTCAAACTACCATGAGTGTAAGAATAATGAGAATTTTAAACTACTACTATCAGACTGTAGGCAACAGATTCTCAGACTAGTGGATAGAGATATGCAATCATTCTTCAGATTACTAATTCTTAAAAAATCAAACAAGTATTCGGAAAAAATAAACCTTCCTCATTATAAAAAACAAGAGGCAACTATGGTCTGCCCAATACAGGGCAGGTCTTGCAGAATACAGAAAGATGGCACTGTTGCCATCGGACTTACAAAAGAATTCAGAGAAAAATATAACATATCTGAACGCAGAATTCTATTCACAATACCGAAAAATATTAGACATATAACTCAGTTCCAGGAAATCAGAATTATACCGTTACATAACGGTAAGGAATTCTCCGTGGAATTCATTTATGATGACAACTCAGTCAAAAAACAAACACAAGGTAACGGTTACATGGCAATTGACTTAGGTGTATCGAACTTTGCTGCATGTACAATCTTTTCTAATGGTGACGCACATCAGTTCCTTATTGACGGGCGCAGACTAACAAACATAAATCACTATTACAATAAGAAAGTATCTGAACTGAAAAGCGAATACGCTAAAAATAAATCAATTATTGATTACTACACCCCAAGAATGATGAGACTGATGAATGGTAGAAATAACCGTATAGCAGATTATTTCAACAGAGTTTGTCACCTGTTGGTTAATGCTTGCATTGACAACAATGTGCAAACATTAGTCATAGGTTATAACAAGGGACAGAAGCAAGAAATCAATTTAGGTAAAGTGAATAACCAGAATATTGTCAGTATTCCGTATCATAAATTCCGTCAGAAATTACAGAATCTGTGTATTGAACATGGAATCAATTACGTAAGTCAAGAGGAGAGTTATACATCCAAGGCAAGTGCCCTGGATAATGATGCGATTCCAGTATATGGTGCAAAAGAGATTCCATCATTCAGTGGTAAACGCATCCACAGAGGACTGTACCAGAGTAATGATGGAAATATATTGAATGCAGATATTAACGGTAGTATCAATATTCTGCGAAAATATTTATTAGCATGTAATGAGAAGCCACTGTGTGGTGACTCAGTAAGAGCACTTGTCAACGTGCCATGCCAAAGGGTCTCACCCTTTGCTCAAGCACCCTTCTTTAGGCGGGTGTAATTGATTTAAGTTCATTACACAGACAAACAACATAGAACAATGCATACCTGAAATGAACATTAGCAGATACATCCTGGACACACTGAGGATTGGTACAATAGTTACCCCTAACCAGGTGCGAATATTCGAGTTGTTGTGCATGGGTTATACAGTCTGCACTGAAAAATGCAACCTTAACATGTTCCCTGGTCTGGTCTATGAATGGGAAACAGTGGATGACCTTAATGCTATCGCAAGTACTGGCGAATACCTTCACCCGACAGAAGCATACAAAGAACTGACTTATACTGATGAGGCTTATGAAAAATATATCAATTACCTTATAGAGCAGCAAAATGGAATTTAAAGGTTTGGAAAAATACAAAGAACATGTTGCCAGAAAGAAAGAACGGGAACTGGAAAAAAAGAAAAAGAAGATTGCCAAAGAAAAGGCTAGTGTAAAAAAGAAAGAAGATGCCCATAAGAAACTACTGAAAAAAAGACGCGACGCTTACAAGCCGATACACATAAAAAACTTAAGGAAAAGGCAAAACAAACGGGCATATGCTAAAAGAAGAAAGGCTGAACTCGAACTGCACAAGAAAATGGGCGACGTTTACGGTTTTTACCGTATTGTTCTGACAAAAGACTATAAACAGTATGACGAATTGTCTTATTCATGGTGGATGCTCACCGCATATGACAAATTCAACAAGTACGTTGAAAAAAACAACAAAAACGTCATTTGTGAAAAAATAATAGCCCAATCAAATATGCATGACGCCAAACCTGTTAAATATGAAATCCTGCTATTGAAAAAAATAGACCCTGAGACCGACAATGGTGTAAGGGAACTGCGTAACGAAGAGGGAATGTTTGTTGAGAACGTGATTACAAACCGTGACAAATACGCCATAATAGCCAAGTCCGACTGGTTTATTCCAGAAACATACAACGTCTACGGATACAATCCAGTCACCGACAGAAAAACTGGACGCTGGATTTTCGATAACATCATTAACGTCAACTGCAACAAATACAATCTTAAAAATGTGTTCATGTGTGACAACAAGCTTATTGTTCAATATGACAATGACTTTGACTTTGTTCTGTGCAAGAACGCAAAAGAATGTCTAAGATTGTATAACACACTTGAATCCAACATGGATAAAAAAAACAAATATGTCTTGTTTTCCAACTACTTGGTTGATAACAGAAAACCATGGTTGTATAATGAATTGGAAAAGAAAACTGGCTGGAGCAGGGAGACTTTGTACAAAAAGAAGGGATGATACTATTTATATGTATAACCCCATACTTTCCTGAAACATGAGAGCCAGAACAGTCAAAGACATATTTTTAGGTGCTTTTAGTGAAAACGGAATTGGTTCAGCCAAACGTATCATCGCCACTTTAATAATAACTGGTGTTATGTTTTGCACCGTATGGTCATGTGTTGTATACGGAATGACTGACAATGTCAAATCAGTTATCGAAACAGAAATTCTGACAGCTGGCGGTTTACTTGGAATAACCAGTGTGACCAACATTTGGAAAAAACAGCAACCGCCAAGCCAAGACGATTGCAATAATGAAAAAGAGGATTAATCATAATCCTCTTTTTTTGATAACTTAAAATTGATACCTAACACTCTTACATCTATTTCATCACCCTTTTCATATCCTACTAATGTCTTATGCTCTCTTTCATACAAAACTTCGTCTATACCTTGCAAGTCTAGTGGTGGTAGTGACAAATTAATAGTCAAACCATCCCTGAAATCTATCTTGTGCTTACTATTCATAAGGAGCATTTGTTCGTCCATCGCTGTAGCGATGTTATATAAATCATCCAGTCCTACCATTGTATAAATAACTTACAATTTTTATTTGTGTATTGCCAAATGTGTTTCACCGTCACCCCAGTATTCCAGGATTTCATAACCCAATCCCCTTAAGAAACTGAAAAGACTGTCATGTTTCTCCTGGGTCATACCAGAATATCCGACATCCCAGCATTCAAACAGAATTGGTGGGTAGTTGTTCCTGACAATTGTGCCTATTCCACCGCGCAAAACCTTCTCTTCCATTCCCTCAACGTCAATCTTGATAAAACCAATGTCATTTAAGTTAAATGAATCCAAAACATCTGTTGTTTGCTTTGTGTTTTGATTCGTGTTATAATCAATATGACCTCCTATATCAGTATGAAACCCATCGTATGCAACTGTTTCAACTTTATCCGATAACAAACATTGGAAAGTATCTATCTGGTCAACTTTATCTTTCATAAGAGCATTGGCGTGTATTCGATATATTGTTTCTTTATTCGGTTCAAACGCATAAGCATGATTAAACGGCAATTCCCAACAATATTCACCAATACCAGCACCAATATCAACCATATTTTTAGTGAAATCAAAATAGCCTTCAGTATTCCGTAATATTTTATGTATTATCCATATTTCCCAGCAATATATTTTGGGATAAAATAAATACCAATGAATACCCCCTAAATCACTGTCACTCAGTATGACACTATTTTCAGGTATCTGTACTTCTGGCTTATCCCATTCTTTGTAATATAATTTCATAATGCACTATTAATTTAACGTTTTATTTAGCTTTTCAAAAAACCTTTTTATCTTCAATTTAAAGGGTATCTTGATTTTAATTGGTGTTCCGACTAACTGTGATTTGTCAAGCTTTTTTATCGTTTCCGCAAAATTCTCGATATATTCCCTGGCTTGTATTTGAGTCAATTCAAGTTCATGGTCTAATGCCGTTATTTGGCGGTCATATTCGATATTCATTAACAACAAGTCTTATTTTATTTATGTACAGCCAAATGTGTGTCAAATTGACCCCATTCTTCTAAAATTTCATAACCCAATCCCCTGAGGAAGTTAAAAAGATTATTGCGCCTTTCGGTTGTCATGCCATTCGTTCCAACTGGCCAGCATTCAAACAGTATTGGTGGATAGTTGTTCCTGACAATTGTGCCTACACCACCGCGCAAAACCTTCTCTTCCATACCCTCAACGTCAATCTTGATAAAGCCAACGTTATTAGTTGGAAAATCATCCAACATTCTAGTTGGCGTACTGGAGTATGTGCCCGCAATATAATCACAATAGTCATAACATGAAAACCCATTATATCCCAACATCTCTTGTTTATCGCTCAGCAAGGTACAATAAACATCGGTATTATCAACTTTATCTCTTAACCACATATTAGCATAAATTAAGCAACATTTGCTTTTATTGCCTTCAAAACAATAATTGTGCTTGAAATCCAACAACATTGAATAAGCGCCATAACAAGCTCCAATGTCAATCAGATTTTTACTGAAATCAAAATAGCCTTCAGCATTTTCTCTAATTCGTTTAATTATATCATATTCAGCAAAATAACATAATTCAAGATTATCTTTTATCAAACCACCGTTATTCTTTGATAAATACATGTAATTTGGAATGTTATCTAAATCCAAATATTTACAAATTATATCAGCCATTAGTTATTATTTTTTTATTATTTATTTGTGTATCGCCAAATGTGTCTCAAAGTCACCCCAGTATTCCAGGATTTCATAACCCAATCCCCTTAAGAAACTGAAAAGACTGTCATGTTTCTCCTGTGTCATGCCAAAATATCCGACATCCCAGCATTCAAACAGAATTGGTGGGTAATTGTTCCTGACAATGGTACCAATACCACCTCTGAGTGCTTTCTCCTCAAAACCTTCAATATCGATTTTGATGAATCCAACATCCGTTAAATTGAATGAATCCAATGTTCGGACTTCATGGGCATGCCTATGACAATAATATGTAGACTCAACATCGTCAAGACCACCACAACCCTCGCAACAATAACCGTTATAATTAACGTGCCCCGCATAATCAGCCAAACAACAATCATAAATCTCTGTGTTATCCACTTTATCGTGAATAAGTGTATTTGTGTTTAATATAGCTCTAAACTTTTTGTTCGGTTCAAAACAATAGTTGTGTTTGAAATCCAACAATACCGTATAACAACCAAAACAAGCTCCAATGTCAATCAGATTTTTACTGAAATCAAAATAGCCTTCAGCGTTTGCTTTTATTTTGTTAACAATATCATATTCTTCAAAATATGATGAACTAACGTCATAGCGAACCAATGCATCCTTATCAACCCAAATATACTCATCATTATTATGCTGATAAGGTAACTTAATAATTAATCCACCCATAAATTTATTTACTTATTTATTATCTTCATTTTCATCAATATAACCAATGGTTCCATGCCTTTCGCACGCTTCTTCAAAATTGTGTATCAACCACACAACGCCACTTGTAAAACCAGCGTCAAGAATCGGTATCAGCCACCATAAACCACTACCAGCAAGAAGCAAATTAAACGGGGTGAACACTGCAGCTGGTATCAGCAAATCAACAATACTGAAAACCAAACCAACCCAAGTGGAAAAACACATCATACATGTGAAAAGTTTTCCAAAACCTTCACTTATGTTGTTGGCAACCTCACGCCACCATTCAAATATACCCCAAGGTCCTTCTGCATAACACACCATATTGGCAATTCCGTATGCAAACAAAATGTAACAAAATACCATTAAAAAGTTCATCTTTAACTATTTCCCAACGCTTGTTCAATTATATTGTCGATATCACCAGTGTACTCTTGGCTAACTTCTGAGGCTTCATCGGCTTTAGTCATATCTTCTTGTTTGTTGGTTTCACTGGTTTGTGCAACTGGTTCCGCCATATCAACTGTTTCGTCAGCGGATTGTTTTTTCTGTTTTGCTTTCTTGCCTTTCGGCTTCGTTTCCTTGTCGTTTATTACAAACTGAACAAGCTTGAGTTTCTCATATGGCGTATCTGAAAGGAACAGTTCCTGCAACTCTTTAACCTTTTCCTTATACAAGTTGGCTTTTTTTTCAAATTCCTTGTTGATTGATATTATTTCGTCCACCAAATCAAACAGCTTATCTGAATCTTCGATAGTTGACACAAACCAATGGAGATTTTCAACCTGTTCGTCTTTTGAATAAGCCACAGTGTCGTCTTTTGGTTCGATAATACGCCAATTCTTGTTAAACCTTATCTTCATGATAAAAGCACCGTCCTTGTACATGATGTCTGGTCGGTAGTCCTGAAGTTCCTTTATCCTGTCCTGAAAAGATTTTCCCATTACAACCCGAAAAATATGATTGTTATTATATAAGCAATCGACACAAATGTTCCTGCCGTCCGCAAGTCACTGGATTCGTATTTTTCCTCTTTCGACATTGCCTGGTAGAACCTGTAGCCTTCCTTAATAAGATTAAGTATCGCCAGAACAAGGATGAAACACAGTATCATACTAATAAACATAATTCATTCAATTTATATACCAATAATATACAGAAAACCCAAAACATAACAAAATAAAAAAGCCCCTTTCTGCAAGGAGCTGTCAATTAAAAAATAAATTTTCACAATATTGCCTCACGATTCGTTCAACAGTATTGACAGTCGTTGTGCATATACCGACAAATCCTTCATCAGCTGAACCGTTTCCTTCGGGCTGTCGCCGCACCAGATTACGCCGAAATAACCGATGATATTTTCTTTTCCCTGCAAGGTGTACCCACAAAGGTAGGTTGAATTGTTGACAAGAAGCCTTTCGGCAAATTTGTCGTCAATTCTGCCCAGCTCGTTCATGCCGCCGCAAAATGCGTTGTGTTCAAACATGAAGGTCGGGAATGAGAGTCTTGACAGGTTAAACTGCGTGTAATCCGCGTCTACTGGCAGTATGCCATCCCTGCATACCTCATACGTCATTTCGCCGTATATGAACGGCAATCCAGCGACGTTCTTGGTTCCATTGTGCATTTCCACGATGCACACACGGTCTGCCCCGTATTTGTAAAGGACTTCACTTAAAATCTGGTCTATCTTCGGACTGTTTTCATACCGTCTTTCAACAGCTTTGTCGTGCGCCTCTATCACAGCCTCATTATGGCTTGCAATTGCCTTTTCTACTGTTTCGTTTATGTTCAGCAGACTTATTGCTGTAAAAGTCACACAACCAAGTATCACCGTATAACCTAATGTACGCGCAAGACCGAAATTCTTGACTGCTTTAGTAATCGGGTCGATAAGCCCCAATAAAAAGTTCCACATTTCAGTTTAATTGATGTATTTTTAGTTATTTATTGAGTAAATCTCTGAAATTTGAAATACTTTCAGACATTGTTTCCAGTTTTTTCGTGTCTACTTTTCTGTTATCGTCGCTATATCTGTATCCAGCCAATTTCTTAATCTTTTCAAGTTCTTCGTTCACCTGTTGTTTGTTGTATTTGCTGACAACCTCCATATGAACATAACCAAAAGGGTCAGCCTTGCATTCTATGAGATAATCAGTACCAGTTTTGTCGCGCATGTAAAAACGGTTCTCGTCAACCCTGTAGTCCTCTGGGACTTTTGACAAGATTTGTGATTCGCTTAAAAACTTGGTGTTTTTGAAAATAAGTCTTTTGATTGTTTTTGCCTCGTTTGTGTCTCTCTGCTGAGATTCCTTGAACGCGGTCTTGTTTGAATAGTCTATCTCGTCTTTCTTAATCCTTGCCTTAAGTCCAGATTCACGTTCCACGGTGTCCAGGTCGTTCCTGTCTTTGGACATTTGTTTTCTTGCATCGTAGAATTTTTTGTTTCCGTCGAATCCCAACGACTGGTCATAGCCGTTTTTCTCCTTGTTCTGGACAGACGGATATCCTTCAACCTGGGCTTGCACCCTCTCTTTCCATTTGTCGTCTGGCTCATATTCGAAGTTCACGTCCAGAGTTGTCTTGTTGTAGTCTGGAAACTCGACCCTTGGCTGCACTGGCTTATCATCCCTGTGACCGTCTTTATCGAGTTTTTCAGCGTTCTTGATAATATCCTTAACAGCCTTATCATTGTCACTACTGTTACGTTTTGCACCGTTTCCGAACTTCGGGTTGAATTCATTACGGGCACTTTCCTCTTTCAATTGTAGCAACTCGCCGATAGTGTAATATTCTTCAAGTCTCATTGGTTTGTTTTTTTAATGTTTTTTATTGTATCTATTTCTCTCTTTAATACAAATGTGAACCTGTGCTTAGTTTCAACCCAGCGATAAACTTGGCGTATCTGAGTTCAAACTCTCTGTCAAGGTTCCTTTTTTCTGGTTCCTTGGATTGTTCCTCGGAAAGCTGTTCATCAATCATATCCAGTTTTTTGAATATGTTGCTTCTTTGGAAATCTCCGCTATAACCGTATATATCTGCCATATGTTTTTATATAAATAGTGTTATATTTGGTTTTTTACCTTATTTTTTCTTGAAAGGCATTGTCCCGTAATATTTTCCGCACTTACTACATAAATAAACAGGTTCACCTTTAATGTATAAACCAACTTTTTCGCCACATACGGTACATTTTTCAGGTACAACCTCACCCTTGTCATTCTTCACAACTTTCTTTCTTTTTTCATCTAAATTCGATTTTCCAACCCTGTCGTGCATTCCACATGTGTCCCCAGGTGTTCTATCCAAAGACGGGTCATCATCGTCCGTGGGGAACGGTACAGTAAATTCACCTGGAAGACCGCCAGTGCCTGTAGCTGTGGCTTCAAAAACGAATTTGTTCAATATATTGTTAACTATTTCATTAATTTCGTTATTACTTGGTATTTCATTATATATATTTCCGTTGGTATCAATATAACAATCGTTATCGTTAAATACAACATAGGCAAAACCATCAGAAAAACTTTCAACATAATCAAACCATTGATGTGACATCAATTGACCTTTCGTGTTAATGAAATTCCATTTATTATTTAACTGGACACCACACATACCTTCTTCAAAATCACCAACCTTATCAAACCACTGTTGTGACACTAAACCACCATTAATATTAAGTAAATTCCATTTATTGTTTACTCTAACAGGAATGAACCCATTATAAAAAGATTCATTATATTGATTACCAATATCATCAAACCATTGGTTAGGTGATAATAATTGTCCATCTCCCCTAACAATATTCCATTTGTTATGTAATTTAATTTTAAAAATATCAGAATATTCACTTTTAAAATTTTCGTCAATATAATCAACCCCTTTAGTTAATATCCATCTTTTGATATGAACATTATAAATATTATATGAACCCTCAATTTTACCTATAATATAACCATCACCAATTTCATAAGCATCATCTAACCAATCTTTAAAAATTAATTTATAATTCTTATCAATTATATTAAACCGATAATTTGGTTCGCTATAGTCATCTGAATTTGCAAAATAAAAACTAATCAATGTATAATTATTATCAATTTTTTGAACATTATCAAATACGTCTTTTATATTTGCCCCATTTTTTAACTTTTCAATTGCTAATTCAAATTTTTTATTAGGAAAAAAGTATAATTCATTATCAATACTTTGTATGAAACTAAACAAACCATCTGTATCACCATAATCAGATAATTCGTCAAATTCTGTTGATATATCATTATCATTCATAAACTGTCTAGACTCAGCATGAAACTGCCACTTTAAGTCAGGGTTACCTTTGTTTATTATTATATATAAAGGTCCTTGTTCATTGTAATAATCAAACATATTTTCAGACTCAGTAGCTGCTGTACACCATTGAGTTCCTTTACCGTAATATATCGCAGCCTCCTTCGTTTTCGGATGAATAACAATCCAATTATCATCCTCATATACCCTTTCAGCACCTTCACCTTTAACTTCACTCCTTGTTTTTACACCACTGGCATCCTGCAACGCTTGGTACAATTCACCAACTGATTGATATTGTTGAATATCCTTCTTTGGTAACTTTGCGCCAATCTTAGCAAAACGGTTAAGGCAATCCCTAGTTTCACTAGTATCACCTGGTTTCCACATACCTTTCTTTACAAGATTTAATATCCACTTAGTATATTTACCCATTCCACCGTTTTTGGCTGTCGGGTCTGCAGCTATCGCTGCATTGAATACATTGCGGTCAATGTTTGAATAGTATTTGTTATACACATCATCGACTGTAGCCTTCACCTCAAAAACGAACTTGTTCAATATGCTCCTGACAGTTTCATTTATTTCTTCACTATCATCTGGTTCACCGTTATTTTCTTGTGCATTCATCTGTCTTCTTCTTTCGGCTTCCTCACTCCTTTTCTTTACGTCGGCAATTTTTTCTTTCCTGTATTGTTTAAAAGTTTCCTCGTCTTTGGTATAATCACGTTTCTTGTATGTTCCCTTTACCTCAACCCTGGACAGGAAATCCTTCAAACAGGCATCCTCATTAAATTTAATATCACCCGTCAAACTCTTTGCCTTTTCATAACCAATTCCCATTTCCTTGGCAATGAATTTAGCCTCTTCCTCGTCACCACTACCCTGGAACGCTGTATTGTTGTTCCTGTTGATAGCATTTCCTTTTAATGGTATATAACCCCTGAAATGGCTTCCGTCAAAATAAACGAAGAAACAAACTGGGCATTCCCAATCACCACCAGCATCACATTGAATATATGGGAAACCTTTCTTGGACATCTTTATACCACCGTAAGCATTGACATTCTCTGAATCGAATTTATATTTTCCGTCCCATATGTCATTATAGAGTTTAGCAGCATATTTCGATTTCTCATTATCTCTATTTTTATAGCATAGACTATACACGAAATTGTCTGGAGTAGGGGTCAAATGCAAATCAAAGTCGTATTCTTTACCTTGTTCCATAGCATACATATGGTATGTGTGTATCATTTCCTGTTTGAACTCATCCACCGTCATCTTGACGGCGTGTCTGCCACCTTCCCTGACATCAACATCCATATTGACATAATTCTTGCCTTCATTGCAAGGGACTGTTACTTTCAACTGTTTAAAGTTATCTGAACCCAAACTGTTCTTATCTAAAATATCCTTAATTGTATCTGGCAATTTTTTTATATATTCCTTAACTTCATCTGGATTTTTCCATGTATTGATAAACTTTTCATCATCAATGTATTTAATCGCCTTGTTGATTCTGTTCGTAAAATCAAATTTCTTATCCAACGATTTAAGTGAATAGAAGAAATTATAAATCTGCAGCATATACATAATAACACCCAGGTAAGTGAACACCGATAGTTTATCATCCCAATTTTTATCAATGTTCTTTAATTGTTCCTCGATATTCTTATATGCCACTTCACCAAATTCATCCAATGCAGAATCGTTTTGCAATGGCAAGTGTCCCCAATATCCTTCGTTTAAAACTTGTTTCATTTATCAAAGCCAATAATAACTTGTTATTTTTTCGGTTTGAACCTCTTTGCGAACGTGCCACATGACCAGGCCCATTCATAATTGTCTATCTGCGAAACTGGAATCCACCTGAATTTCGTGTTTTCCTCATCGCCTTCACCTGGTTTATAGTCACTGGTCTTGCCTGGCAAATACAGTTTGAAATTTGTACCCCAGTCTTCCTTGCTAGCCAGCACCAAGTCCTTTTTGTTGAATCTGATGCCCGATTCCTCTTCACATTCCCTGACAGCCCCGTCCTCAGGTGACTCGTATTTGTGTCTGTGTCCCATTGGCGGATTCATTTTGCCGCCCTCATCATCCCATTTTTTATTCCTTTTAGCTGCCAATATGCACCATTCTCCGTTGGAATTTTTTGCATATGCATATACAGCCGACGATTTCCTTCCGTCCTCACCAGTAACCGCCTCGGATATTATTCTTTTGAGAATTCGATAAACCGTCTCATTCAACCCAGGCTGCTGTATTGGTTCTTTAGTTTCATAATCACACAATACCCCATCCTTTCTCATGTAATATAATTTACCATTTAGTTTAACGACTGCCAACCCTTCTTCAAAATCACCACAATACTCAAACCACTGGTCACTAAAATACTGACCGTTATCCGCACGTACCCAATTATATTTACCATTTAGTTTAACTCTTGCCAACCCTTCGTTAAAATTCCAACCATCATCAAACCACTGGTCACTAAAATACTGACCGTTATCCGCACGTACCCAATTATATTTACCATTTAGTTTAACGATTGCCAATCCTTCTTTAAAATC
>Ga0256405_10008371_pt1 | contig 14867 bp, 19 predicted proteins | sample RumenRJG_02DNA_FD_189096 | JGI IMG/M metagenome (GOLD analysis project Ga0256405, IMG submission 189096) | Bovine rumen microbial communities from Lethbridge, Alberta, Canada - RJG_02 | ecosystem: Host-associated > Mammals > Digestive system > Stomach > Rumen | place: Canada: Alberta... | reverse complement strand
AACGGCAGCCTTTACTTGGGCAGAGCGATAACGGTGCTTCACCTCCGCTATCCACTCTGCATATTCTGCATCCAATTTCACATCGTGAGACTTCACCAAACGTGGCTCACTGATTGCTATTTCCTTGTTCTTTTTGCTCATATATCTCGTTTCGTTTGCAAAGTTACACATTAATTCTCAAACTTCTTCAATGTCCAAATCATAACTTTTACTGCTATAGTTTATTCTGACATTATATTCTTTCAACTCCCAGTTGACATCTATTACGTAAAATCGAATCCTTTATATCTTTGAAATGATTATCAATTAATGCATGATGACTGATATAAGATAGCTCATCTTCCGACATTTGAGAAATAATGACATGCAAGTATCCCCCTTCTCGTCTCTTTGCAAAATCCAGCAAATTGTTTAAACTCCTAATATAGTGATTATATTGAGGAAACATAGTTTTATAGAAAATATCAACTGAAATCGTTTCTTTATCATTTGAATTGTGCATTTTGTTCCATTCATCTTTGGAAATATTATATATCAAATTCGCAAATTTAGTTCTGTGGTGATTGTAATTCTCTATAAGCTTTTTCTCCAATTCTTTATATAATATTCCCTCAGCATCAATGGATGCATGATTTTGTTCAATTGCATCTATACTTTTACTATCTGACTGTTCATCAAATTGTCCAGAATAATACTTTGATTTGAGCGACTCTTGTATATACGCAATTTCCTTAATAGCAAAACTAAAGAAAGAACGCCCCTCTAATCTAATGTTATCAATTTGAAGATTCTCTTTGAGAACCATTACGGAAACAGATAGTTTTTCTGTCTGTTTTCTATGATTCTCTAGAAGATTGAAAAAAGTTGTCTCAAAACGTTCTAATTCAAACGACTCCCTTTGATTCTTTAGTCCTTTATTTTGAGAACTTAAAGTTGCATATAGGAGAATGGTATTGGCGATAGCAACCCAAATACTAATCCAGGAAATCAAATCGCTATTAGTCGTAGTTTTTACTGTGCCGAAAGACAAAAATAACCCTATACTCGCTAATATGAGTATGACAATAGGGATTATTATCGAAACATTCGCTTGAATCTTTTTCATTTATATCGATTATGTTTGTATTTGTGGAATATGCCTAATTAAACATATCATTAAGATTCTGTCTAATGATAGTACTTCTCTCATAAAGAGTAACGAAATAATCATCCCCTGGAAACCAGAAATCTGAATCCGCCTCAATTTTATCGTATCTTATAGGTAACACCATTCTTCCTTTGTAATCAATACTTCCATATTTACTCCCAATTCTAACGAGAAACATGTGTTTTCCACCACAAAGCAAAGATATATCATCATATATATGTTCTGTAAGAAATTCTCCTGTTTCAATTTTTCCAAGAGCGTATAATCCGTCATTTTTAATTTTGAAATAGGATTTATCTTTTTTGTCAACGATTTTAACAATATGGCTTTTTATTGGAATGATTTCCATCCCATAATCATCAATAATTCCACAACATTCTCCTTTAAAAACTATGTTGTTCTTTTTGCAAATAATAAGATTGTCATACTCCTCTGTAAATTTTTCCTTATTGACACTAAAAAGTTGGTGTCGATTGGTTTTACTTAATAGAAATATTGTATCCTTTAAATTTACTCCACGATTGATTTTTGTGATCTCATCAAAAACAAAAGGTAAGTAAATTTTTCCTTCACTCAAATTCGCAATAGAGAACCGGTCCTTTAACTGCATAACAGCTAAGACTGACAATTTAGTATATATATCAATAAAGTAATCTGGTTGTATAGGGATAATAAAGTTATAAATGTTAGGAAAAATCTCCTTTCCATTTTTATCTATTGATCCATACTTTCCGTTAATTCTCGTAATAAAAGTATCTGGATAGTATTCATCATATGCACAACCTGTAGCTCTTACACATCCATTTGCTGGAATAACGAACTTAGCATCTACTATCACATCTTCTTCTAAATCGAAATAATGTACAATGCATCGATTTTCAATTCTATAAACATAACACCTGTCTCCCAAATAGATAATTCTGTCGCAATCAACAACAGTAATTTTCGGCGGTGTGTCGTATTGAGATTCCGTGATTATTTGCAAATGCCATTTGCCTGCATTAAACAATGGATGTATTGTTATATATTTACGTGTGTCGTTTTTGAAAATTTCAATTCTATCTAAACAGAAGTTAAAGGACCCATGATTATATGTATCAACAAGATCTTCGAAAATTTTTATTTCATGCTTGTAGCCAAAATCATCTTCCAATGAGAAATCATCCTTGTTAATTTTAGTTTTAATTCCCCAAAAAGAAACATCTGCATATCCATTGCTATCGAAATTCTCAACCCTATCATACAATAAAGGAACCACTTCTTTTCCTTCAAAATCAATAAATCCATAAAATTCATCTAATCCATCGTTTATATATACAGGCACTAAAGGATATTTGAAGTTGTATCCTGCATTATAATACTCTGCTATTTTATCGAATTTCTTTTTTGAATAAACAATAATTCTGTTGTCAATGCCCAAAAGAATAGTCTTATCGGACTCTCCTATATAATCGAACCATCGATTGAAAAACATATTTCCATCTTCGTCAATCATTGTAGTTCTTCTTCCATCTGGAAAATCACGAACCACAAAAGCCTTATTATCAACAAAATCGTTAGCTACAGAATAAATTGCAGGAATGACAACCTCAAACCTTTTGTTGATGTATCCATATTTACCATTATGACAGAATAAGGCTCTACCGCAATGAAATACTAAAGTGGGGTCATTTTTCAAATGGTTTAGGACATCATCTATTGATGACGATGCTCCTGAGACATCTTGTAAAATCTGATTATCTGTTGGTTTTATCTCTAAATTGTATTTTTTAAGGATTACGCCTTCGCTATTTTTTACTTCTATAAGATATCCTCCGACCTTTAAAGTGACTTTTAATAAAGAGTCTGCCGTCACATTGCCAATTAGTTCCTTGTCTATGAATATCTGACAATCTTGCTCTGATATAAACTTAACTATAGCCATATAATTCTTATTTTTAGACGTTCATTTAGAGGCCACCAGCAACTCTCTCACATCAACATCAAGATGTTTGGCGATGTCATATAATTGTTCTACTGATGGTTGTACCTTGTTGGTCATCCATCGCGAAACAGTTCCAAGATTACGGCCCATCTGTTCTGAGAGCCAAGTACCAGTCTTGTTCTTCTCTGCTAAGACTGACTTGATACGATTATAATGCGTATATTCCTTCATTTTAGTGGAAATATATTATTTTTAGGCGTTTCGTGTGCAAATATAATAAATTAATTGCAAGGGAACAAATGTTTTCTTACAAATCAGTTTAAATACAAATAAAAAGGACGAAATTTACTCGTTTTTAAAATCCGGCTGCAAAACTACTATCTTTTTCTGGTTCTGTCGCTATGCAAAATATAGCAGTTTGCTGAATCAGAAACGGGTGGTGAGAGATGCGTTATTATGCCCTATATTGCCTATCCGATTAATGAAGTTTAACTGGCTCTCAAGACCGTCTCACGGGTTCTTGCTTAGGCAAACGGTAAAGCCGAGTCCGGATAAGAGACCTAACAACTTCTTTATTCCTCCCAAATTTGTATATCCCTGCATTATAGCCGCCCCTTATCAAGGGGCTCTAAATCCCCGTCTTGCCTTTTATTTACGGTCATTCTGCGTTAATTCTCCAAATTCCGTCTTTTGTTACAGACTTTTTTTTGTAACTTTTTGGGATATAGGTTTAGTTGATTTACGGATTTTTGTGTACCTTTGTAGCCAATTATTTAAGAAATTAAAGAATATGCCAAGAAAAATTAGTGGAATGTGGTATGAGGTTCATCCCACACCGGTGAAAGGTGGGGATGGAAAGAACCTTGTATATGTTCGTCCCAAAAGTGGAATGAAACTCTCGATGAAACAGCTTGAGGACTATTGCGAGAGCAACCATAGCCTGCGTTATGGCGAATTGAGTCGTGCTTTCGATGTGTTTATACGTGTTGCAGGCAGATTCCTTGCTGAAGGCTATCGCATTGATACGCCAATAGGCTCGTTTGCGCCAAAACTATCGCTTGCCAAGCAAATTACTGATGCTGACGAGGTGAAAGATCGCGATGTGCACGAAGGCCCTCATCAATTCCGTATGGAGTGGAAGCCCGCCCCATTGGTGGCAGGCATGACGATTACTAACGAACCTGGCGTTTATCTTGAAGGTAAATTGGTGTCCGTATAGAAAACACCTTACTTATTACCCCATACATAGAGACGGAGTTCGGAAAGTTCCTCCAATTCGAATCGCTAACCTTGTGTCCAATCGACAAATCGCCGATTGTTAAAGAAATGTTGTTACAAGAAGAGATCGATTGGCTCAATAGTTACCATCAGCGTGTGTTTGATACCCTCTCACCGCACCTTAACGACGAAGAAACCGCATGGCTTAAAGAGGCTTGTGCGAAGATATAATGCGAGACCTACCATAATCTCTCAAAACGCCTTTGTACACAGAGCTTGCGGCATGGTAGGTCTTAGCTTGAGACCTACCATAGACTTACCATAGACCTACCATGAAAAATGGGCTAAAATTAACATTAACGGATTTTAACGCCAGAAAATTTGTAACCGCAAAATTAAAGCTGTACCTTTGCACGCCGGAAATGAAAACACGCACGCAGGATTACTAGCTAGCGGTATGAAGAGTGCATGCGATCTTAACCAGATTTATTAATAACTGAGAAAACTTAAATAATGGAAGAAATGAAAGTTAACGGAGAGACCCTTGCGGCCTCTCAGAAGGATGCGCTCGTCATCGAGCAGTATCTTAGTGAGAATTATCTGTTTCGCAGAAACGTGCTTAACAGAAAGGTGGAGTTTGTTGACATCAGGGTTACAACCATTGACGGTAAACCAGTGTGGAAAGCCCTTACTCAAGAGGAAATCCTGAGTATCGTGATTCGCGCCAAGCGCGAACATGTGATGGATAAGGGCAATCCTAAGACGGAAATTATGGAGTATGTCCAGTCAGCTGAAGTTGTAGCCTACAACCCAATTGCAGATTTCCTGAATAATCTGCCCCAATGGGATGGTCAGAACCACGTAGCCAAGTTGTTGAACCGCATTCCTGGCCTCAGCACGGAGATGCACAACTATCTGGCCATCTGGCTTAGGGCTATGGTGGCCCATTGGTTGCAGAAGGATATGCTGCACGGAAACGAATGCGTACCTATGTTTATAGGTTCGCAGGGATGCGGAAAGACCACTTTTGTCCGCCGCCTTCTGCCTTCTTTTCTGCGTTGTTTTTATCTCGACCACTTCAACGTCAACAATAAGTTCGATAGGGATATGGCCTTGTCGGATTGTCTGTTGGTGAATCTCGACGAGGTTGATGTCTATACGCGTCGCCAATGGACGGCATTGAAGCAGATCCTGTCGTTGAATAAGGTTAATGGTCGTCCGATTTTTGGTCGAACCCAGCAAGACCGACTTCGTTTTGCATCGTTCGTTGCTACTACCAACAATCATCATCCTCTTCAGGATGCTACAGGTAGCCGTCGATTCCTCTGCTTCATCATCCCTGATGGCGAGATGATCGACAACGAAGGGGATATTGACTACGAGCAGTTGTATGCTCAGATAGTTTATGAACTCAACGAATTGAACGAGCCTTATTGGTACAGCAATTCCGAAGTAACACGTATTCAGGAACTTAACATGGAGTATATGGACCAGAAGGACATTGCCGACATTGTTAAGACCTGTCTGCGCAAGCCCAAGGATGGCGAGGCGGTTAAGAAGATGAGCTGTTCTGAGATTCTCTCTTTGATTCAGCAAGATTTTCCATCAATCAAGAACACCCATAGTAATAAGGTGTGCTTGGGTAATGCCTTGCTCGAACTTGGCTACGAATTCAAGAAACACTCAAATGTGTCGGTATACAATGTGGTTCCGCTCAAGGCGGCCTGATGGTAGGTCTATGGTAGGTCTGTGGTAGGTCTCACGCCAAGACCTACCATGCCGCAGGCCCTGTATACAAAGGTGTTTCGAGAGATTATGGTAAGTGTGATATTAAAAATAGAAACTATGAATAAGATTAATTATAACGAAGTTCCTTATGGATTTATGCATTGTCTTGAGGCTGATTGCCCCATGGCCGAGCATTGTCTGCGCCAGATGGCGATGCAGGCTTTGCCAAAAGATGAGATGAGCGTTCGGATTCTGAATCCGCAAATCGTAGAGCCATCGGAGAGTTGCAGGTTCTATCGCAGCGATGAGCCTCAGATTTATGCCCGTGGGTTCATGAATATGCAGAAGCAGATGTTGCCAGGTCAGTACGATACTTTTCGCTATCGACTGATAGGCAAGTTTGGTCGCAACCCCTACTTTGATCGTCGCAAGGGAGCAAGGCTTTGCTCACCAAGCGAAATCAAAGTGGTGAAATCGGCGCTAAAAGAAATAGGCCTCGAACACTTGGAATTCGATGCCTATGAGAAGCATCTCTGCTGGTTCGACTAATTCTTTTATCAGTCATTTTAACCCAGGATTGGAGTCCTCTGCACGGAGGACTCCAGTCCTTTAGTAGAAGGACTCGAGTCCTTTAGGCAAAGGACTGGGGCTATTATTAGTATTGTTTTTCGATTAAAAGCAAGCTAATTTCAAATAAAAGCACTTTTTTTCGAAAAAAATCCGATTTTTATGTACTTAATTACCAAATAATTCATATATTTGCAACGTGGCAGTAAAACTGTCGCAACATAGTAGGAAGCGTTTAGCTTTCATCTGTACCGAAAAGTCTGGTAAACTTTCAAAGTACAACAGGTGATTGTGAACACGTTCCCTCCTTGGTAGGAATTTTCTTGTAGAGTCAATATTGGCTCACACCCAAAATATCCTCCAAGGGTGTGGGCTGTTTCTTTTATCTTTGTACAGGTTTTACCAGAGCCTTCGGTAGGATAACTGCAAGGCTCGCACCTCTATGTGCTTACCAGTAACACAATACGATTATGTCGTAGCAAATAAAAAGAAAGAATGGAAGAACCTAAAACATACTATCGACCTGTTTGGACATGTGGCAGATACGATGAGAAAGCGCAAGCAGCAATCTATTACAATTTGATTGCTGGTATGAGCTATTTCTTTGAGAGTTATTCTGCGATGGTTATTGGAGAAATACTCTCTGTGCCAAGAAATGGTGAATTCAGAGTTGAAGCAATTGCAACAAATTTGAATATCGCAATGGAAAGTCTTGAGCCATTTTTTGTTCAATTAGAGCAGATGGGAATTGTTTCTTCTGTTTTTCCAACGGACGAAATCATAGCTGACTATCGTAAACGCGTAAGTGACTATAATTGCCAACAGCAACAGACCATAGAACGCACAACTCAGGAGAAATTGCCATACGCCATTTCTAATGCCGAGCAACTATATACAGAAAAGGTTGGTGAAATAACGAGTGTGATGTTTGAATTGACTTATCGATGTAGTGAGAAGTGTATCCATTGTTATAATGAAGGGGCTACACGCAATGATGAAGAGATAAGTACACGTGGTAATAGAGAGGAATTGACACTTGATGAGTATAAGCGGCTTATTGATGAATTATACGATCAAGGTTTAATGAAGGTTTGTCTAACAGGTGGAGATCCTTTTTCTAAGTCCTTCACATGGGAACTCATAGACTACTTATATAATAAAGGTATAGCCTTTGATGTATTTACCAATGGTCAGCGAATAGTTGATGATGTTGAGAAGCTTGCGAATTATTTCCCTCGATTAGTAGGCATATCTATTTATAGCGGGAAGCCAGAAGTTCATGATTATATCACTCGTATCGAAGGCTCATGGGAGCGTTCAATGTCTGTAGTACGACAACTTTCTGCATTAGGGGTTCCGACGAATCTGAAGTGTTGTGTCATGCGTCCAAATGTGAAATCATATTACATGGTGGCAGACATTGCTAAGCAATATGGTGCCGTTCCTCAGTTTGAGATTAGTCTGACAGATTCCATAGAGGGTGACAAATGTGTGAGTAAGTATCTCCGCATGACTCCGGAGCAACTTGAAATAGTCTTGCGTGATGACAATGTCGCATTATATGTTGGCAAAGAAGCACCAAACTATGGTGGGCAACAAAAAACTATGGATCAGAACCCTTGTGGCGCTGGAGATAATTCTTTCTGTGTTACTCCAGAAGGAAATCTTATTCCGTGTTGTGCTTTCCATACTTTGTTTGGAAATATAAAGAAACAAAGCATTTCAGAAATTATCAAGGACAGTAAGGAATTGGCCTATTGGAGAGGATTAAAACTGAGTGATTACGAAGAGTGTGGACATTATGATTATTGTGCATATTGTAACCTCTGTCCAGGAAATAACTTCATAGAACATGGTACACCTCTGAAAGCGTCAGAAGTTAATTGCTATATGGCCAAGACTCGATATGGGCTTGCTCAGAAGATGATGCAAGGCTATGATCCTCTGAATGGCAAAACTTTTCGAGAACGGTTGGCTGAGTTGCCTGATTTCGAGCCAATCAACATAAAAAAAGAAATGTCGCTTAATGATTATAGCGATACGAAATTGAAGGTAGGTGGGTAAATGTGGTTCCCCAAGAAATATCACTATAACCTCAAAACGAAAAGTGTTATGAAAGAGTTAAATGTTAACTTAAACGTAACGGCAACTTCTGACGTTCGTAAGATGAGTCAGTGCCCTAAGAATTCTGAATCACAGTGCGGTATTATGTATCGTCAATTCTAGTAATTCTTTTAGGAGGTGGGGAGTGCGAATCATGCACTCCCCATAAATTAAAAACTAAAAAAGGAGCAAGCTACAAGAATATTATTTATGAGTAATTTAGGCGAATTCAATAATAAAGCAAAAGAATATAAAGAAGCATTGCTTGATATTCAAGAAAAAATAGATGAATTTTTTTCTATTAGCTCTGGAGAAGAATTTCTTATTCTATATGAATGTTTGGATGCGCTAAAAGAAGGGGAATTGACAGATAGCTGCTTTGATAGATTAAAAACAATAGAAAACAAAGCGGGACTATCTTTTTGGCGCAAAATTAAAGAAATTCTTATAGTAGCAGAGTATAGGAGGGAAAATAATGCAACAATTGAGAAGTAAAGATTACGATTATAAAGTCATACTTAGCAACAATGATGGGACGACTTGTTATCCATTGTTTCGAGGAAAAGGAGATAATGTTATCATTAGTCCAGGTCCTCTTCATGGCAGGAGTTATGTAGTGGGCAGACTGAACGATAATAGGTTTGTGGTAAGTAAGGGAAATGGACTATGTTATTCTCATTATTTGTTACTACATACTGGTGAGTGCTTTGATGATGTATGGGGGCTATTACTTCGTCAGGATGCTGAGCGAGATTTTGTTTTAGGGAAAGAAATCGAAGCTCTTGGCATCAAGACTAATCATATGGAGTATGTATTGGAACTTGATGTGGAGATAGAACTTTTTAATGGACATAAAGTAAAGCCATGCCTTTTGCAATATGATGTAGAGAGCCCATATCGGATCTGTGATGCTGCCTTTATGACGCAAGAAGAGATACATAGGGAAGTAACGAAATGGGAACGAATGAATGAACGTTATTTTGATAAAGCCTACATGATCGCTGCAAATGTACTTATTCGCAATCTTCGAATTCTTCATGACCACAATATACTTCATAATGCCATCCATGAACAAAACTACACATGGGCATTAGAACTTTTGGACTTTGAGTTGGCATGCTCTCCAGCTCATCCCTATACAAGTGAAGATGATATGAGGCATGTAAAGGACCTGTATCCTCGTGAGATTATACAAACTTACGTAATCATAAACTACATTGCTGGAGTACTTCGAGAAGAAATAGATTTTGTAGAAGTAGATGCTCTTTTTGCAGAATATGGCTTTGATTTAAAACAATTTTCAGTATTTAATTCGCTATAATAATGACAGTAACAGTATCAGTAACATGTCCAAATTGTGGCAATCCGGTAGTATTTAGTTTAGACCCGCAGTTTTGTGGAGGGTTCGCTGAATGTTGTTATAACTGTGGTGCAACCGTTTCTGGCTCATATAGTTGGGGAGTTAACAATAATCCTGTTATACGATATGTAAGGTCAAACGGTGGTTTAAAGAAACGCTGAGTTTAAAATGAAGAAATTATGTATTCGGAGAAATTAGAAGAGGTGATTTCTGCAGCATTGGCTGATGGAAATCTCACAGAGCAGAAGCGCAACATCATCATGCGTAGGGCAGAGAAAGAAGGTGAGGATGTAGAAGAGGTGATGATGGTAGTTGAGGCTAGGTTGTTGGGGCTGACCAAGGAACAACCTAAGCAAACTACTCCCCAAACGGAAGCTGTTAAGGAAGCTGCTGATGATGGAGATTTCGTTGAGACAGTAAATGGCGTTTCCTTCAAAATGATAAAAGTGGAGGGAGGTGAGTTTACTATGTTTAGTAAGAAACTTGTAAATACTAAACAAGTCAAGCCGCAAGAGGTTGTATTAGATGATTATTATATTTGTGAGACAGTTGTTACTCAAGAGCTCTGGAAGGCAGTATTGGGAAGTGATTTTCCTTATTTGTATTTTATTGGAGATAAATTGCCTGTGAATAATATATTATGGAATGAATGCCTTCAGTTTATTGACAAATTGAATGCTATGACGAATAAAAAATATCATTTACCAAGCGAGGCACAATGGGAATATGCAGCAATGGGAGGAAAGAAAAGTCTTGGTTTTATTTTTGCTGGTTCTGATGATATAAACAGGGTTGGGTGGACTTGTTCAAATACGGAACATGATGAAATGAAACCTGTTGCCCAACTAAGGCCAAATGAATTGGGCTTATATGACATGAGTGGTAATTGTTATGAATTCTGTGAGGATAATTATGATGAGGAACCCGTTTTGAATGGAATGAAGAATCCTATTTACAAAACGAATCAGGATTATCCTAAAGTTATAAGAAGTTGCCCATTTGATTTGCCACAATTCAGTTTGGGAGAAAGATATTTTTATTTTGATTTTATGGGTAGGCAAAATGGTTATGGTTTCCGTATCGCGTTATAATTATATACATGAAATTCAGATTCAAATTGTTTGTTCCTCTTACTTACAAGGATGTTGAGATAGAGAGTGAAGAAGTGGAGTTAAATAATAAGGAAATTACACTTATTAAGTGTCTTGTGAATCAAAGTCCAAACAAAGAATATGGTTTGATGTCTATCTTAGAAAATAACGCACCGGAACTATATGAAAAGTTGTGGAAAGCCATTGAGAAACCTCTTTATAATGCGGTTGTTGAAGATGGGCGTAAAAATGGATACGTTGACGAAGAAAACGTGGATGGAGGATTGGATATGGATTGCGTAGATTTCATATGTAAGATTCCAGATTTTGCTAAATAGATGTTTTTTGTTATGGAGAATGCTAGGTTTTATGTAGACTTCTGCTATGAGGCTGGAAGTGACGAATATGGAGCAAATGTAAGCGGTAGATATCAATTCGCAATAGATCTTACCGACGAAGAGTATGAAGAACTATATCAAATGTGGTATAACCAGAACGAGTTGAATAGTTGGAGTACAATATGGGATGGACATGATAACTTATATCATAAGATAAACGATGTAGCGACGAATGCTCTTAATAGGTTTCTTGAACAAGAAGAGCCTGTATATAGAAATCCGCTATACGTGTTATGGGAATTGTCACAGGAAACGAAAAATGCGTTCTAAAACTACATAACTATGAGAAAGTTGAGGATAATGCCAGATGATACGGTTTTTCCAAAGGATCCATTTGCGATGAATGATTTGCAGGATAGAATCAAAGCATTTTGCAAAGAACAAGGTCTTGATGCTCCACAATTTTGGGTGATTCAACCAGATGGGTACTATATGAAATATGCCGTATCGCTGCATCTTAATGGGTATGATAGGTGGGAAGCATTTGACGCTCACGTAGTCTATCTTCTCAGAGACTTTTCGGATAGGAATAACAGAGAGGTAGAGAAGAAACTACTTATAAATATGTTTGAAGAATTAGGTGAGCCTACTGTGTTAACTACAGTCGCTAATTCAAATCAGCATGTTTTCTTCAAAACTATTGATCTACTTAAGATGCCTGTAACTTGGTCAGATCATAATCAGAATTATTATGATGTATTTACCAAAGGCAATATTGAAATGGGAGGCTTCGTTAATCTGATGGAAAGAATAGAGTATATCGGGAAAGAATATGTCTATGCAAAGTGAAATAAATAATACAGACCAATTATGGATGGATAGCTTTGGCTTCATATATTCAGCAGACGGAAAACGTTTGTTGAAGGGGGCCAATGTTCAAGGTGCTTATTGGATTCCTGAGGGGGTAGAGGAGATTGAACCTGGGGCTTTGATAGGGTGCAGGATAGGTACACTACATATTCCTTATACGGCTCATGTGCATGAATATGAGCAGTTGGTGTTTAGTGAGGATGAGGAGGAGAACGAGGAGATGATGCCGTGTGTTTATTTTTGGACCAAGGAATACGCCAATCGCGATGAAGAGTCTGATGCTTTCGAGGATGATGGGGAGTATCGTGTTGATGAACATGATGTGGCTTATAGTCTGGATGGGCATAGATTGCTATTTGCAAGAGTTGGATTTAAGGAAAATGAGTATTGTGTGCCAGATGGGGTTAAGACTATCTGTTCGATGGCGTTTGCTACTTGTCGCCAATTTGTTACGCTAATTATCCCCAAATCAGTTAGATTGATAGGTGATTTCGTGTTTGGCCCAGGAGGCGGGAAGATCGTAATTTCGTAAATTCTTGCCCAATTATTTGTTTCGTTTAGGATTCCTTATTGTTGGTAGATAAAAGGGGCGAAGCCTTGAAAATGTATGTTTTTGAGTATCAGGAGGGTATGAAAATGCAAGAAAAAGAGAATTATTTGATAAAAATCGTGTAAAAACTTGGAAGTTTTGTAAAAATGTCGTAACTTTGCACCCGCTTTTCGAGGCGCGATGCCTGAAAGCATTAAGTTTAACATAAAATAATTAAAAGCAAAACAAATGATTATTGTACCAGTAAAAGAAGGCGAGAACATTGAGAAGGCTCTCAAGAAGTTCAAGAGAAAGTTCGAGAAGACAGGTGTTGTAAAGGAGCTGCGTCGTCGTCAGCAGTTTGACAAGCCATCTGTACTGAAGCGCCTTAAGATGGAGCATGCCGTTTATGTACAGCAGCTTCGTACAAACGAGGAATAAAAAAAGTTCCCCGAAAATTTGGTAGTTTCGAGAAATTTCCGTAAATTCGTAGCCGAAAACCTATTGGTCACGATTTATGATGATTAACCAGTTTCTGGACTACCTGCGCTACGAGCGGAACGCATCTCCGCAGACGGTGCAGACATACGAGGAAAGCCTGAGGGCATTTGAATCGTATCTGGCTTTTAGGGATAACGGTCTCTCTCTAGACTCGGTTGATACCGATCTGATCCGCGACTGGATGGAGAGTCTGATGGATAAAGGAAACTCTGCCTCAACAATCAACAAGAATTTGAGTGCACTGCGTTCCTTTTACCGCTTTGCCTTAAAAAGAGAACTGGTTAAGAAGGATCCCGCCCATGCAGTGACGGGGCCTAAGAAATCAAAACCACTGCCGCAATTCCTTCGCGAAGGAGAAATGGATCGTCTACTTGACGGGCTGGAGTGGGATAGTTCTTTTAATAATGTACGCGCACGTACCATATTATTACTATTCTATGAGGCTGGTTTGAGACGTTCGGAATTGATTGGTCTGGATGATAAAGACATAGATTTCGAGGCGGCACAATTAAAGGTTACGGGAAAAAGAAACAAGCAGCGTATAGTACCTTTCGGTGCTGAGTTGGCTGAAACACTAAAGGACTACAAGGCTAAACGCCAGGAAGAGTTCGGTGAAACCAGTGGTGCTTTGTTTCTGAGTGACAAGGGGGAGCGCATTTCGGGTGCTCAGGTTTACCAGATAGTACGTAAGTATCTGTCGATGGTTACCTCGCTGAAGAAACGTTCGCCGCATGTGCTGAGGCACACCTTTGCCACTGCAATGCTTAATAACGGTGCCGGGCTGGAGACGATCAAGAGCTTGTTGGGACACGAGAGTGTTAGCACAACCGAGATTTACACCCATACCACGTTTGAGCAACTAAAGCGAATTTACAAAGAGGCTCATCCAAGAGCCTGAACCTTTTTATTAATAACTATTTAAAAATAGGAGGTAACTATGGAGATTAAGATTAAGTCGATCCACTTCGACGCTACCGAGATGTTAGAGGCGTTCATCGAAAAGAAGGTCGCCAAGTTAGAGAAATCTTTTGAGGATATACAGAAAGTAGAGGTGCAACTAAAAGTAGTCAAGCCTGCCACTGCTCAGAATAAGGAAACAAGTCTTGAGGTTTTCGTTCCAGGAAACACTCTCTTTGTAGAGAAGACTTGCGACACATTTGAGGAAGGAATCGACCTTTGTGTGGATTCAATGAGGGCTCAGCTGACGAAATTCAAGGAAAAATTGAGAAATAGATAAAAAAAACTCGAAAAAGTTTTGGTAATTCAAAAATAAGTCGTAACTTTGCAGCCGTTTTCCGACAGGTCGTAAATCTGAAACAGAGAACGGCTGCTTAATAAGCCTCTTTAGCTCAGTTGGCCAGAGCACGTGATTTGTAATCTCGGGGTCGTTGGTTCGAATCCGACAAGAGGCTCAAAAAGAATAGAAATGTCGGGAGGATGGGCGCAAGCCAATCCGCGTTAGCTCGAAAGAGTAACGGAACATGGGTGTTT
>Ga0256405_10008369_pt1 | contig 14868 bp, 15 predicted proteins | sample RumenRJG_02DNA_FD_189096 | JGI IMG/M metagenome (GOLD analysis project Ga0256405, IMG submission 189096) | Bovine rumen microbial communities from Lethbridge, Alberta, Canada - RJG_02 | ecosystem: Host-associated > Mammals > Digestive system > Stomach > Rumen | place: Canada: Alberta... | reverse complement strand
CACCCTTGTATTGCGCAGCACGGAAGCCTCCTCACGGAGTTTGACCAGCCCCGCTTTCTCTTCTTCCAGCCTGGCCCGTGTGTCCTTGATTTCCAAAGCCTGGGCATTCAGGCTGGCAGCCATGCTTTTGAGGTATCCGTATCGGCGCAGCCCCTGGGTGAGTCCGTCGCTGGAGAGCAGGTACATGTACCAGATTCGGGAGTCGCGGTTCTTGTAGGCCGTACGCACCAGTTTGTCGTAGTTGCCGGAGAGAAGGGCGTATCGGGCTTCCAGACTGTCTATCTTGCCGCTTTTCTCGTTTATGCGCTTGTCGAGAGTGGATATCTGGGCGTCGCTCTCGGCGAGCAGGCCCTTCCTGGCGCTGATTTTCTTCCGGGTGAGCTTGAGGGCGGTATTGGCGCTTTTGACTTTGCTGGCATTTTCCTTCAGCTGCTGGTCGAGTATGGCTATCTCCCTTTCCAGCTTCGCTTTTTTCTGGGAGCTGTTCTGGCCCGCTGCCTGTGTGCAGAGCAGGATGGCTGCAAGTGCGAATGCCGCGAATCTTCTCATTCTTCTTCCTTTTTTTGCTCCGCCAGCATGCGGAAGGATTTTGCGAGGTCGTTCTCCCCGAGCGCTTCAAGCACGGTGGCGTAGTGCTCGAGTATCACTTTGCTGTCGCGTCCGCCGTAAAGCATCGCGTGCTTGAAATAGGGCTTGGCCTGCTGCGCCTTGCCCTGCAGATAGAGTATCCACCCGTAGGTGTCGAGGTAGGTTGCGTTGTCGGGGGCTTTCTCCACCGTCTTCTTGCTCATCGCGGCCGCCTTTTTCAGCTTTTTCTTCTGCAGGCTCAGGTAGTAGGCGTAGTTGTTGAGTACCGGGAGGTATTCCGGATCCGCCTTGAGCGCACGGTCGTATGCCTTGAAGGCGTTCTTCTCCTGCCCGAGTTTATGGTAGGTGTCGCCGATGGTGGCGAGGGCGGGCATCACGCGCGGATTCTTCTCTCCTCCGGTGCGGATGATCACTTCGCACTGGTCGATGAGCTCACGGGCGGTGGCGCCTTCGTCCATCAGCACCTGCAGTTTGAGGTACTGCGCGTCGAGATTCTCGGGATAGGCTTCCACGAAGCGGTCGAAGTATGCGCGGCCCTTCTCTTTGCGCTCGGTGCCGTAGAACCAGCTGCCGGCAAGGCGCAGGGCGCTGCTGTCGGAGGGATGCACCTGGGCGCAGCGGCTTACCAGCGAATCCAGCTGGGCTCCCCAGGAGCGGAAGAAGTTGTAGTCGATGTGCTGGAGTATCTGGTTGACATAGTCGCACTTGGCTGACGGGTTCAGGGTGGGGTTGGAAGCCATCTCGTCAAGCGATGCGAAAAATGCGGGAATGTTCCCCTGCATGCGGTATACCTCGCTCTTGCCGAGGATTGCCGGCACATAGTCCGGCGAATAAAGCAGGGCCTTTTCGAAATTGTCCAGCGCCAGGGAATCCTTGTATTCCATCATGTTCTTGTTGCCCAGAAGCGTCAGGGTGTAGGCGTTGGTGTATTTTCCGGGGTTCTTCTCCATCAGCTTAAGGAAGATTTCGGAGGATTTTCCCCCCTCTCCCTTGCTCATGTAGATGTTCGCGAGCATGTCCTGATACCATACGTTGGTGGAATCGGCCTTCACCGCCGTCTGCAGGCATTTTTCCGCATCGTCCAGACGGCCGAGCATGGCATAGCACTGGCCGAGCCAGTAGTTGACGGCATCGTTGCCGGGGTAGTGCTTGTCGAGATATTCAAAGTGCTTTACTGCGGTTTCAATGTCGCCTGTCTGCATTTTTGCGACAGCACCCGTGAACATGGTTTCCATTATGCTGTTGCTTTGTGCGGATTGGGCTCCTGCCCTGTCCGGAAGCAGGGCCAGCAACGCGGCAACTATGAGAATCAATTTCTTCATACCAATCTATATGTACAAAAATAGTGCTTTTTTGGAGTTATTTGGTTATTTTTGCGTATACATTTTTTGAGGATGCAACTTTTTGGAAACAAGTCGCATCTTAAAAATCGAGAACGGGAAACCGGCAAAGTGGGCAACGGCGTGGATCTGGATGTCATCGAAAGATGCAAAAACGGAGACAGGCTTGCACAGAAGGCGGTTTACGATTCCCTGTCTTCCAAGATGTTCGCAGTTTGCATGCGTTACATGGGGGACAGAGATTCGGCTGCCGACATCCTTCAGGATGGTTTCGTGACATTGTTCACCAAGCTGGACAGCTATTCGGGAGAGGGATCTTTCGAAGGCTGGGCCCGCAAGATCTTTGTCAATACGGCATTGATGAGTTTACGGAAGAAAGACGTGCTCAAGCAGAGTGAGGATGTGGAAGCCGCGTGGAACGTCAGCAGCGGCGACCCTACCCCCATCCAGAATATAGGATACCAGGAACTTTGCAAGATGATAGCGGCGCTGCCGCCGGGGTTCCGCACGGTGTTCAACATGTATGTTGTCGAGGGTTTCTCCCACAAGGAAATTGCAGAGGCCCTGGAGATTTCGGAAACCACTTCGCGTTCGCAGTTGCAGCGTGCGCGGACCTTGCTGCAGAACAAGATCAGAGAAAGATTTTAAGATGCGTAAAGAGTTTGACGAAGAACTCGACCTTCAGATACGGTCGATTATGGAAGAAGCTCAGGAACCTGCACCTGCAGGGGCCTGGGAAGCTATTTCTTCCAGGCTCGATGCGCTTCAGGGCGCTGCCGCAGGCGCGGGTGCAACCCGCTTGGGCGCCGCTGCCTCCCGTCCGGTCCGCCGCGCGTGGTACTGGGCCGGTGCCGCCCTTGCCGCCGCTGCCGCCGTCGCCCTTGGCATCTTCTTCACCGGGACATCCGACAACAATTCCAACCTGATTGACATAAACTCCGGCTCCGGCCTGGTTGCGGAAAGTCTCACCGATGGTATCGGCGCCCCGATTCCGGAATCAGACATGGTCCGCGAACCGATTCTCCCGGAAAAGACCGCCGTGCCGGCGGAAAAACCCGCTACACGTGTTCAGCAGGCGGCCGAAATGACCACAACCCCTGAAAAACCCGCTACACGTGTTCAGCAGGCGGCCGAAATGACCACAACCCCTGAAAAACCGGCTACACGTGTTCAGCAGGCGGTCGAAATGACCACGACCCCTGAAAAACCGGCTACACGTGTTCAACAGGCGGCCGAAATGACCACGACCCCTGAAAAACCGGAGGCCGAAGGCCCCGATCCTTTCGCCCGGATGGCATACGAGGATTCGCGCAGGGCATCATCCGCCCGCAGAGGCGTTTCCCTGCTGGTAAAAGGCGGATCCACCGGCAACAATGCCGGCGCAGGCAAGCTTGCGATGGCCGCCCCCGGGGCGTATCAGCAGAGCGGAATCACCGAGACAAGCAAGTCTTCATTCGGAGTTCCCGTCATTGCCGGAATAGGTCTGAGGGTGCATCTGAACGATGTGCTGTCAGTCGGGACCGGGATCGATTATTCCCTGCTTACGCGCAGTTTCGAGGGCCGCTATGTTGAAGGGCTTTCCGTTCAGAACGGAGACTTCAACCATACCCTTCAGTATATAGGCATCCCTATCGACTTCTTCGTTAAACTCGTTGACAAGAATGACATCACTCTTTATTCCGTCGTAGGTACGGAGGCGGAGAAGGCTGTCTCCAACAAGTACCGGCTGCTGGGCACCGACGTCGTCGTAGGCGACAAGGTGAACGGCCTTCAGTGGTCGGTCGGGGCAGGCCTCGGTTTCGAGTTCAATGTCAGTCGTCGGGTGGGCATCTTCGCAGAACCATCAGTCAAGTACTATTTCAACTGCGACCAGCCCAAGAACCTGCGCACCGACAAGCCTTTCCAGATGGTGCTGCGTGCCGGAGTGAGATTCGACCTTTAGTCCTGCAGATCAGCCTTTTGGATAGAGGCAAACATTTATTTTAGTTTTTACCCCCGGACGTACCCCCGGGGGATTGTTTTTTATATATAGATTTGCGGCAAACGAACAGGATCATGAAGGGTTTGCCATTCTTGCTCGCAGGACTGCTCGTTCTGCCGTCTTGCGAAAAATACACGCTCAACAGGGTATACAGGGCGGAGGCGCTCTCAAGCCACGGCCACCGTGGAAGGGACACGTCTTCGGTCCTTGAGGGGAAACCGTTGTCCGACACCAGCGTATATGTCGTGGCCGTAGTCGTGCCGGAATCTTATGACTGGCGCAAGGATCCGTCTTTCGGAGCAGTCGGCTGCACCGTGCAGTTGTGGAAGGACAATGAACTGCAGTTCTCCTCCGAAGCCGGACCGGGGGCCGATATCGGCACTTCGCCTGACTCCCATCATCTGGCCGGAGGCCATCTGTACACCGAAAAAACATCTGAAGAAGGCACTACGATATGCTGTGACGGCAAGGTGGTGCTCCGCTATGGCCAGCGAGAACAACTCAAGGGGCTCCTCGTGAAGGAAGGGAGAATCTACACGCTCGGCCGCAATCTCGACGGCGGCGGTTTCTGCTTCCGAAGAGACGGAGAGCCGCTTCTCAAGCGGGATTCGGGAGAGATTTTCGGTGATTTCTCGCATCCTTTGTATGGCAGGGGAGGGGCTCTGTACGAAAATGATGGCGCCGTCTGCTTTTCTTTCCGGAATGCAGCATCGTGCTACTGCGTCGTCGACGGGAACATGAAGAATGTAGGCACGGTCTCCAGCGCTTCCAGGGTGCGGGACCTGCGACTGCTTGGCGGGGATGTATATTACATTTCGGACTATACGACATCCATGGTGGTCACGGGCCCTTCCGGGTCGCAGGCTCTTCCATCCACTGCCAAGTGGCTGAATGCGGAACTGCTTGCCCGCGCCGACGGGGTGTGGGCGTGCGCGGAATCGGAGGACCGGACCCTGTGCACTGCCCTTGGCCCGCATGGCCGGAGCGTATTGCTCTTCGGAGCAGGAAATCTGATCTACAGCGGCGCCAGTGAATTCTTCGCGCTGGGATATGACGGAGGGAACTTCCGCATAATCAAGCCGCCCGGGAATGTGATATATTCGAGGGATTCCACATTCCTGCTGAGCACATCCGCCCTGGCGTTTGCGGGAGATGAGCCATTCGCGCTGGTGAATCCAAAGGAAAAGGATGCAAACCCTTTCGTATTGAGCGGCGGAAAGAAGACGGAATTCCGGATGAACGGTTATCTGACTGCCATCGAGGTGGAGGTCAGTCTTCCCAGGTCACGGTGCGGCTCTCGTCCGGCTGCACCTCGATTCGCACGCGAAGCGCCTCTTCCGGAATAATCTCTTCGATATTCTCCGGCCATTCGAGTATGCAGGTACATCCGCTGTCGATATAGTCGTAGAATCCTATGTCCAGGGCTTCGGCAATTTTGGTGATACGGTAGAAATCGAAGTGGAAAACGGATTCGCCTGCCGAGGTCCGGTATTCATTGACAATGGCGAAGGTCGGCGAAGAAACTGCGTCTCCGTCAACGCCCATTGCCCGGCAGATGGCCGTGGTGAAAGTGGTTTTACCGGCTCCCATCGGAGCATAGAATGCGATTATGCGGCCGCTGCCCACGATGGAAAGGAATTCCTGCGCGGCGCGGTCGATATCGGAAAGGTTTTTTATGACAATACAATGCTGCATCGCCGGCAAAGATAGTAATAATAGAGTTATGTTGATAAATATTATTGGTGCCAAATGCATAGGGATCGATGCCGTCCCGGTTGTAGTCGAGGTCAAAATCGACAGAGGTATAGGAATTCATCTCGTGGGGCTGGCGGATGCAGCCGTAAAGGAGAGTCTGCTCCGGACGGTGACGGCCCTTCAGTCCATGGACTTCCATATTCCCGGAAAGAAGATAATCATCAACCTCGCCCCGGCCGACCTGCACAAGAACGGCAGCGGCTACGACCTGCCCATAGCCCTGGGCATTATAGCCGCCTCCGCACAGAGAGATCTGCCGCGGCTCGGACGCTACCTGATAATGGGCGAACTGGGCCTGGACGGTTCGGTCCGCCCTGTCCCGGGGGCCCTGCCTTATGCCGAGATGGCCGTGGGAATGGGGCTTAGCGGCTGCATCCTCCCGGCTCAGTCCGCCATGGAGGCGGTGGAACTGAGGCAGGCGGAGATTTACGGGGTGGACAATCTCTCCCAGGTGCTCTCGATCCTGGAGGGAGAGGACCGCGAAGACCTGCTCATCTGGAACAGGGAAATCTATACAGACAGGGAAATATCGTCGGAAACTCCGGCGGGATATATGGATTTTTCGGAGATAATCGGGCAGGAGGCGGCCAAGCGTGCGGCCGAAGTGGCGGTCAGCGGCGGGCACAACCTGATTCTCATCGGTCCCCCGGGCGGAGGGAAAAGTTCCATCGCCAAGGCCATAACCGGAATCCTGCCTCCAATGTCTCTGCAGGAGTCGCTGGTTACCAGCAAGATATACTCGGTTTCCGGGCTGGTGTCGCACTCCGCCGGCCTGATACGTCGCAGGCCGTTCCGTTCTCCCCACTACAGCGCGTCCCTCGCAGCCTTCATCGGGGGAGGCAACGGAGGAAACATAGTGCCCGGGGAGATCTCCCTGGCTCACAACGGGGTACTTTTTGCCGACGAGTTCGCGCAGATGCCCAAGAGTGTGGTGGAGGCCCTGCGTGGACCTATGGAAGACAGGAAGGTCGTCGTTTCGCGCCTTCGCGGGAAGGTGGAATATCCTGCCTCCTTCATGCTGGTGGCCGCTACCAATCCCTGCCCCTGCGGCTACTATGGCGACGGTGACCGCTGCACCTGTACGGTAGGGCAGCGTGTAGGATATCTCAGCCGTCTGTCCGGCCCCCTGCTCGACCGCATCGATCTTCATGTTTGGGTCAATCCCGTTGATACGAGGCGCCTGATCGACAGGCCGAAAGCCGAGAGCAGCGCGGTCGTTGCGACCAGGGTGGCTGCGGCCAGGCAGGTGCAGGCGGAACGCTTCCGCGCAGAAGGCATCAATACCAATGCGGAGATGAGCAATGCCCAGATGGAGAAATACTGCCCGCTCTCGGATGATTGCAAGACTCTGTTGGAGAACATAATAGAAAGGTTGGGCCTGTCCGCCAGGGCCTACTCGCGCATAGTACGTATCTCCCGCACCCTTGCGGACCTTTCCGGACAGCGCGACATCCTTCCGGTCCACATCTCCGAAGCTGCGGGATACCGTTTCCTGGACAGACGAAATTTCGGGGAATTGTAATTTGGATTTCAGTATTAGTTTTAATATTTTTGCAATGAAATACAGTGAGCTTCGCAGATTGTTGAAAAAGCAGGGATGTGTTCTTGTCCGGCAAGGAGCAAATCACGAGATATGGTACAGTTCCAAGACTGGAAGAAGATTCCCCATAGCAAGGCACGATGCCGCTGAAGTGTATATTAAAACGTTGAAGGATATTGTATTACAATCTGGAATATCGTTATGAAAAAGGTAAATGTTGTCATAGGGCGGGTTAACGAAGGAGATTATGTGTATTCGGCTGTAATGGAAGCGCCGGAAGTCCCTTTCGGACTGAATGGAACCGGCAGGACCGTGGAAGAAGCCAAATTGGATTTTCTTGATGCATACAAGGACATTGTTGAACTGATGGAAGAAGAAGGACAGCACTATGAGGATCTTGAATTCGATTATCATTACGACATACCGTCTTTCCTGCAGTATTATGCATATGCCTTGAGCCTTGCCGGTTTGGAACGGATTTCCGGAATCAATCAGCGTCAACTCAGTCATTATATGAATGGAACCTCAAAACCTGGAAAAGCCACGGTTGAGCGTTTTCGCAATAATTTAAAGGCGTTTGCCGAAGAACTCCAATCAGTGGATCTGATTTGGAGATAAATAACTACATTTGTACCTATGACACGCAAAATCATAGGCATAGGCGAGACGGTGCTGGACATCGTTTTCCGTGAGGGACAGCCGCAGGCGGCGGTGCCCGGTGGTTCGGTTTTCAATTCGATGATTTCGCTGGGGCGCACTGCGGGCCGGCTGTCTCCGGAAATCCGCCTGCTGATGGAGTCGCAGGTGGGGGACGATGCAGTTGCGGACTTGGTTGCGGACTTCATGGAAAAGAACGGGGTGGGGATAGAAGGCATCCGGCGCGCAAAGGGCCAGAGTACGGTTTCCCTTGCGATGCTCGATGCCGCGAACAACGCCCATTACGAGTTCTACCGCGACAAGGACCTGCCTCCGTTCCGCACTCCCGAAACTCCCGTCGCCGAGGGGGATATCGTCATCTTCGGTTCCTTCTTCGCAGTCAGCCCCGTGACCGGAAGGCAGACCAGGGAATTCGTCAGCCGTGCGAAGGATGCCGGCGCAATCGTATACTACGACATCAATTTCAGGAAGAACCACCCGGCGGAGAGGACCCTTTTCGAGGCAAATATCGCCCTTGCGGACATAGTCCGTGGCTCTTCCGAGGATATAGAGTGCCTGTATGGCAGCAGCGAGGCGGCCGGGGTGTACAGAGAGTTCATCGCGCCCCTGTGCCCGAACTTTATCTGCACGCGCGGAGGGGAAGATGCCGAAGTGTTCTCGCCGGGAGTCCACGCCGCTTTCCCTACCGCCCCCATAGAGAAAGTTGTATCCACCATCGGCGCAGGGGACAATTTCAACGCAGGCATCATCTACGGCCTGGTGAGGAACGCTTTCTCCAGGCAGGACGTGAAAGCTCTGCGAAGGGAGGATTGGGAGATGCTGGTGCCGGTGGCCATGAAATTCTCGGCCAACGTCTGCGGCAGTTTGTTCAACTATGTAGATACGGATTTCGCGGATTCTATTTAGCAAGCGAAATGGCTCCGAAGACTCCCAGGGAAGCGATCAGCATGATGAAGCCGGCGAGAAGCACGCCCAGCATTACGTAAAGCACGCTTTTCTTGAAGTCCATGTTCAGGAAACTTGCGGCCAGGGTGCCTGTCCAGGCGCCTGTGCCGGGCAGCGGTATGCCCACGAACAGAAGAAGGGCGACATAAAGCCCCCTGCCGGCCTTCGCCTCCAGTTTGCGGCCTCCTTTCTCGCCTTTCTCCAGGCACCAGCGGAAAAATCCGCCTATGTATTTCTTGTCTTTGCCCCACTCCAGCACCTTGCGGGCGAAAAGGAAGATGAAAGGCACGGGAATCATGTTCCCGATTACCGCCAGAATGAGTGATGGCAGCAGCGGAAGTTCAAAGCCGACGGCATAAGGAATCGCCCCGCGGAGTTCAATCAGCGGAACCATCGAAATCAGGAAGACTATAATGTATTTTTTGAGCATCGTCAGATTATTTGAGAGATTCTGCCAGATCCATCATCCTTTCGAACACTTCGGTCTGGGGGAAAGATGTGCCGGCGGGGTCTGATACAACGAGGTCGAAGGGCTCTCCCGGCAACTGGACGCGGCCTATCTTGAACTGGGCCCTGCTGCGGCGGACGGCATATTCCAGACGCCATCCGGCATCCGGAACCAGAGATAGAAGGACCTGGGTCTCCTTGTGCGCCTTGATGCGCCTCCCGGGCAGCACCTTTACCAGCACCAGCTGGATTCCCCTGCCTGCGAAGAAGGCTTTGACTTTTTCTTCTGCCTCGGCGGCGTCCTCAGCCCCGGCATCCAGCAGGACGGTGACCTGCGAGATGTCGGAAAAGCGCATCAGCGAGGTGGGAACCTTGCTTTCCAGCCAGCGCAAGGCTGTATTTATCAGGAGATTAGCCATTAACCTTGTCTATCAGTTTCCGAATCTCCGCCTTGGCATCCCTCCAGCGGGGGACATCTATCTTGGTGCCCACCACTTCCACCACCTTTGCGGCGATGATGGACCCGACCTCTCCGCATTCCTTGAGCGGCATTCCCAGGGAGTGGGCATAGAGGAATCCTGCGGCATAGGTGTCTCCGGCGCCTGTGGCATCCACGGGGGTTGCGGGCCAGGCGGGAATATAATACTCTTCTTCGCCCTTCTTCAGCCAGCTGCCGTCCTTGCCGACTTTGACCACCGCAATCTCGCAGTGCCCGGCAAGTTCGCGCAGCGATTCTTCCGCGCCCTCCAGCTTTGTGAATGCGCGCGCCTCTGTCTCATTGGCGAAAACTATGTCGACATACCTGTCGATCAGATTGTGCAGGAAGGCGTTGTTGCTCTCCACCACATTGTAGGACGCCATGTCGATGGAAATGATGCATCCGGCCTCCTTGGCCATCTGCACGGCTTTTGCAATAAGGTCCTGGTTCTGAACTAGATACCCTTCGATGTGAAAGTAATCATACCCTTCGAAGTATTCCGGTTTCAGGTCTTCCGGGCCCATCTCGAGCGCAGCGCCCATGTAGTCGGCAAAGGTGCGCTCCGCATTCGCTCCGGTGATGAACACCATGCAGCGTCCGGAAGATTTGTCGCTGTGCAGCATGGTGGTGCGCACGCCGAACTGCTCCATAGTGCTTTTGAAAAGCTGACCGAGTTCGTCGTCGCCTATCTTGCCTATATATCCGGAAGGCATTCCGAATATGGAAGTGCAGGTAATGGTATTGGCCGCGGATCCGCCGGGCACGTATTTTACGCCTATCTCCTTGAGCGCGTTCCAGATACGGTCTCCGGTTTCCATGTCGACATGCTGCATGCTGCCGAGGGGGAGATGGTATTCTTTGAGGAGACTGTCGTCCGGCAGGATAGCCAGAATATCGGTGAGAGCGTTGCCTATGCCTAAAATCGACTTCATAATTATTCCTATTGACTAACAAAAATAAGGAAAAATATCGGGATAAAGTAGTAACTTTGCATTCTGTGAAGAAAAACATCCTCAATATCCTCAAGTATCTCTTGTCTTTCGGGCTGGCGGCTCTTCTTGTCTACCTCGCTTTCAGGGGAATAGACTGGCAGGAATTCTTCATCGGCCTGAAGGCGACCCGATGGGGATGGATAGTACTCTTCTGCATCGCGGGATATCTGGCTCTGGTGTTCCGCGCACTGCGATGGACCCAGCTCGTGCATCCTCTCGACAACAGCATTCACTATGGCCGGGTGTGGGACGCGAACAACATCGGCGGCATGGCGAGCATCGCTCTTCCCGGCTCCGGAGACCTTATCCGCACCGCTCTCCTCACGACGGCGAAACTTCCTTACGAGACGGTGTTCGGCACTGTTATCATGGAACGGGCCTGGGACATCCTTGCAATCGTGCTGATGTTCGTCATTTCGCTGGTTTTCGCCTGGGGGCGTTTCGGGGGCTTCTTCGTCGACAATATATGGCACCCCCTGCAATCGCATGCGATCATCCTCTGGGGGCTGGGCGCGATACTGGCACTGGCCGTAATCGCGATAGTGCTGGTGCGCAAACTGCGGGACCGCAGCAGGTTCTTCGGCAAGCTCAACGACATGCTGGAGGGTTTCCTGATAGGATTCAGGACTTTCGCCCTTATCAAGAACAAAATACTCTTCCTGGTCTATTCGGTCATGATCTGGGTGATGTACATGCTGATGAGTTACTTCGTGCTGAAATCCATCCCCCAGCTTTCGGGAGCCCTGCTTGCCGACGGACTTTTCGTGGCGTCGCTGGGCAACGTGGCTTCCCTCGTGCCGGTTCCGGGCGGGATAGGCGCATATCATTATCTGCTCAAGGTCTCGCTGATGGGCCTCTATGGCACTACCGAAGAAATAGGGCTCCTGTTCGCCACGCTCTGCCACGAATTGCATGCAGTGCTGGTGATTGTTCTCGGAGTCTGGTCTTACATAATGCGCATCGTCATTCTGAAGAATGGCAATGCATCCAAGAAAAATTAGTATATTTGCACACTTTTGCGGCCGGAATCCGGCCGGGACTGGTCCCTTAACTCAGTTGGATAGAGTAACGGTCTTCTAAACCGTAAGTCGTGAGTTCGAATCTCACAGGGACTACTGACTGTGGTGGATCATTCTGTGGCAATTTGCACAAAGCAACTTGCACTTGGACAGTTCTTCTTGAATCCGAGAATCAGAGAGCAGTCTTAGTTTGGTCCACACATATTCCTTTTCCTGAGGGTTTTTGTGATGAAAATCAAATACACAATAATTGTTGTCTGTCAATTCCAGGCCGCATGACTGGCATTTGCCACCTAATTGTTTGATGTATTTTATCTTCCTTTGCTTCCATCTTTCCATACAGAACCTGTTGAAGCATTCCTTGCACATGCTCATTACCCCATATTTGTGGCTGCGCTGTGGGTAAAAATCAGAGATAGGTTTCTCTTGATGGCAGGATGAACACTTCTTCGTTTCCATAGGATGATTTGATGTCTACAACTTCTTTCCTTGGGTTTCGTTCCTGTAGGCCAGAGGCGTCTGGTCCGTGATCCGCTTGAACACCGTAAAGAAGTAATCCGTGTTCTCGAAGCCCAGTTTGTAAGCGATTTCCTTGATTTCCGCGGAGCTGTTTGTGAGCAGTTCCTTCGCCTGGTCTATCTTGAGGTTCAGGATGTATTTTGCCGGCGAGAAGCCGGTGTATTCCTTGAATGTCCTGCGGAAGGACGAATAGCTGATGAACAGCTGGTCGGCGAGATCCTTCGGGTCTATGGTGTAAAGCTGCTCGGAAACGAGCATCTTCGCTTTCGCTATCATGCGGTCGGTGTTGGAAAGCATGAAGCTCCGGTTCCTGCTGTGATAGTATGCTGAGCCCAACAGCGAGCTCACGATGCCGGAAAGGGCCTGCTGGAAACCGGATTTCTGCGTTTCCGCTATGCTGATGGCCCTCGAATACGTGTCGAGAATGTCTTCGTGGAACGACACTTCGAGCACCGGCCTGTTCTTGCTGAAGAAGCCGTTGGCGACGAGGGTGTCCGCCTGCGTGCCCTTGAATCCTATCCAGTATTCCGTCCAGCCTGTTTCCTCGTCGGGCCTGTAGTTGTGCCATTCTCCCGGGAAAAGGATTATCATCGAACCGGCATTTACCTGAAGTTTGCGGTCCCTGCCCAGAGTGTCGCAGGAGAAGGTGCCCCGCCCGCTGGTGATGTAAAGCAGCTGGTATTCGTTCAGCACGCGTCCCCTGTCGGGAGAAAACAGGTATCTTGTGGGGTGGTTGGCGGGGGGATACGGGCTCCCGGCTTCAATATCCTGCCTGCCTACGGAATTCACTGCGAGCCCCCATTCGAGGTCGACGGGGTTAACGGCAAGGTATTTTAAGTGAATTGAGGTCATTTCTCAAAGTTTTGTTGTCGCACTGCAAAGTTAAAAAACAATTTGGAATAGATACCTTTGAAAACTACATAATAATGCATTATGAACACAGATCACAAATTTCTTGCTTTCGATCTCGGCGCCACGAGCGGCCGTGCGATCGTAGGCGGTTTCGAGGATGGTAAATTCTCGATGGAGGAGATACATCGTTTTCCCAACGGCGTGCAGGAAAAGTGCGGCCGTTTCCATTGGAACACGGACGAACTTTTCGCTCATCTCAAGGCCGGTCTCAAGAGAGCGGCCGAACTTGGGTACAAGATTGAGTCCATCGGTATAGACACCTGGGGCGTCGATTTCGGCGCGATAGGTGCCGACGGATCCCTTCTGGAGTGGCCGAGGGCGTACAGGGACCCTTACACCGAGGGCATTCCCGAGGAGGTATTCAACATCATCCCGCGCGAGGAACTGTATGGAGTGACCGGCATTCAGATAATGAATTTCAACACCATCTTCCAGCTCTATGCACAGAAGAAAGCCGGCTACGACCCCCTGCTGTCCGCCGACAAGATACTGTTCATGCCGGATCTGCTTTCATACCTGCTGACCGGGAATATGGTCTGCGAATATACCGACGCTTCCACATCGGGAATGATGAACCAGAACACCCGTCAGTTCGAGAAGCCTTTCCTGGAGCGGCTCGGCATCAACCCCGATATCCTGCCGCCTATCGTGCAGCCGGGGACAAAAGTTGGAGTTCTGAAGAAGGAGATCGCTCAGGAGACAGGCATCGGCCAGGTTCCTGTCATTGCGGTGGCGGGCCACGATACCGCATCTGCAATTGCCGCGGTTCCTGCCGCAAATCCCCATTTCGCATATCTCAGCAGTGGCACCTGGAGCCTGATGGGAATCGAATCTCCAAAGCCCCTCATTTCCGATGAGACCTGCCGCCTCAATTTTACGAACGAGGGCGGTATCGAGGGCACCACGCGTTTCCTCAAGAACATCACCGGAATGTGGCTGCTGGAGCAGAGCCGCAAGTCCTGGGCGAAGGAAGGCCGTACATACACCTATCCCGAAATCGAGGCCATGGCCGGCGCCGCAGCCGGATTTACCGGGACCATCGATCCCGACGACCCCACCCTCGCGAATCCTTCCGACATGCCCACCGCCATCTGCGAACTTCTGCGCAAGGCCGGCAAGAGCGTTCCGGAGAACGATGCGGAGATGATACGCTGCATCTACTGCAGCCTCGCCGCGAAGTACCACGAGGTGCTGGAGATCCTCCGCGCCCAGGCATCCTTCACCATCGACACACTGCACGTGATCGGCGGCGGATCTGCAAACGACACCATGAGCCGTCTGACCGCAGCCGCTACCGGAGTGAAGGTCGTAGCCGGCCCTACCGAGGCAACCGCCATCGGCAACCTGATGCTGCAGGCCAAGGCCGCAGGCATCGTCAAGGACCGCTGGCAGATGCGCGAAATCATTTCCAGAGAATTCAAAGTCAAAACATTCTAGAATAATATGAAAGAAGCAAACATCCTAAGCGCCTATGCTAATGCGAAAGAGCGCTATGCCGCCCTCGGTGTAGATACCGACAAGGCAATCGAACAGCTTGAGAAACAGCAGATTTCCCTTCATTGCTGGCAGACCGACGACGTCATCGGTTTCGAGAGCAAGGACGGCCTCTCCGGAGGTATCCAGACCACCGGCAATTATCCCGGACGCGCCCGCAACATCGATGAGGTCCGTGCCGACCTCGAGTTCGTCAAGACT
>Ga0256405_10008366_pt1 | contig 14878 bp, 13 predicted proteins | sample RumenRJG_02DNA_FD_189096 | JGI IMG/M metagenome (GOLD analysis project Ga0256405, IMG submission 189096) | Bovine rumen microbial communities from Lethbridge, Alberta, Canada - RJG_02 | ecosystem: Host-associated > Mammals > Digestive system > Stomach > Rumen | place: Canada: Alberta... | reverse complement strand
GCCCGCAGCTCCCCGATATCATCGGCTCCGTCATCTGTCTCGGGACCGTGATCGCGATGAGCAAGGGAAAGAAGGATTCGGACATCCCGGAGGAGTACCGGGTAACTGTTTCAGCGGACAGCGGAGAAGCACTGACCGCCAATGAGGCGCTGGTCGCCTGGGCTCCCTTCATCCTGATCCTTGTGCTCCTGCTGGTCACCACTCTGGTGCCTGCAGTGAAAGGACCGCTTTCTTCCATTAAGACTGTAGCCCACATCTATCCGGTCGAGGGCGCTTCTCCCCTGACATTTGCATGGATCAACACCCCCGGCGTCATCATCATTTTTGCTACCTTTATCGGCGGCCTGATCCAGAAGGCATCGCCCGCGAAGATGTGCCAGGTCCTGGCTAAGACGGTAAAATCCAACTGGAAGACGGTCTTTACCATCTGCTGCGTCGTCGCCACCGCGAAGATCATGGACCACAGCGGCATGACGAAGGATATCTCCAACCTGCTGGCTCAGACTGGTTCCCTGTTCCCGCTGTTCTCGCCGCTCATCGGCGTCCTGGGCGCCTTCATCACGGGCAGCGGCACCAGCACCTGTGTGCTTTTCGGCGGCATGCAGGCCATGACCGCACAGCAGATCGGCATGGATCCCGGCTGGCTCGCAGCGGCGAACGTCATGGGTGCAGGCATCGGAAAGATGATCAGCCCCCAGTCCATCGCCATCGGTCTTGCGGCTGTCGGCATGCCCGGCAAGGAGAGCGTCATTCTGCAGAACGTCATGAAGTACTGCGTGATGTACTTCGTGATCGGCGGCCTGGTCTGCTACTTCCTTCCGATGATCATTCCGGTCTGACGGATCTGCGGCTGACTGTATTATCAATACCAACTGTGTTACCGATGTCAACTGTGTTACCAATGCCAACTGTGTTATCAATGCCGGGGAGGGCAGTGCTCCCTGAGAAAAAAAATAAGGAGGAAAAGCTATGGCAACATACAATACTCTGACTCCGGAAATCATCGAACAGCTGAAGCAGGCTGCTCCGGGTCACATCCTGACGGGAGAAGAGATCAACGAAGATTACTCCCACGATGAAATGCCGATCTACGGAAAGCACAGCCCGGACGTTCTTCTTATGGCGACCAGCACGGAAGAGATCGCAGCGGTCATGAAGATCTGCAACGACAACCTGATCCCGGTGACCCCCAGAGGCGCAGGAACCGGCCTGGCGGGCGGATGCGTCCCGGTGCTCGGCGGCGTGCTGATCGACACCACCAAGATGAAAAAGATCCTGGGCTATGACTTCGACAACTTCACCGTGACCATCGAGCCCGGCGTCCTTCTCCAGGAGCTGGCTGACGACTGCCAGAGACAGGGCTATCTGTATCCGCCGGATCCGGGCGAGAAGCTGGCTACCGTGGGCGGCAACGTCTCCACCAACGCCGGCGGCATGCGCGCCGTGAAGTACGGCACCACCCGCGACTACGTCCTGTCCATGAAGGTCGTTCTTCCGAGCGGCGAGATCACCCGCTTCGGCGCAGCAGTCTCCAAGACAAGCTCCGGCTACAGCCTCCTGAACCTGATGATCGGAAGCGAAGGAACCCTGGGCATCATCACCGAGCTCACCCTGAAGATCATCCCGGCACCGAAGAAGGTCATCAGCCTCGTGGTTCCCTTCGAGGATCTTGAGAGCGCCATCTCCACCGTCCCGGTCATCAAGAAGGCAAGCCTCGGACCGCAGGCTCTGGAGTTCATGGAGAGAGAGATCGTCCTGTCCAGTGAGCGCTATATCGGCCGCTCCGTATTCCCGCAGGTCATCGAAGGCGTCACCGCAGGCGCTTACCTGCTGATCACCTTTGACGCGGAAGATGAAGACACGCTGATGGATCTTGTTGAGAAGTGCAGCGATCTGGTCCTCGAGCAGGGCGCTCTGGACGTCCTCGTGGCAGATACCCCGGCGAAGATCAAGGACGCTTGGGCAGCACGCTCCAGCTTCCTGGAGGCTATTGAAGCGGAGACCAAGCTCCTCGACGAGTGCGACGTCGTCGTTCCGGTCAACAACATCGCTTCCTTCCTGACCTTCTCCAAGGAGTACGGCGAGGAGTGCGGTCTGATCATCAAGAGCTTCGGCCACGCAGGCGACGGAAACCTGCACATCTATCAGTGCAGCAACGACCTGGAGGAAGCGGAGTTCAAGAAGAGAGTCGACAAGTATTTCATGAAGCTGTACGACCACGCTGTCGAGTGCGGCGGACTTGTTTCCGGCGAGCACGGCATCGGCCGCGGCAAGGTGAAATATCTGGCGGAGTCCGTCGGAGCGACCAACATGGCTCTGATGGAAGGCATCAAGAAAGTCTTTGACCCGAACATGATCCTGAACCCGGGCAAAGTCTGCTACACACTGTAAGGCAAGCATAAAGAGGAGGTATTCTGTATGGAAATTCTCGTATGTATGAAGCAGGTCCCGGATGATTCCGTGGAGATCCGGCTCGGCGCGTCCGGTGAACCGGATCTGTCTCAGGCAGAGCCCCAGGGAAACGCTTTTGATACCTATGCACTGGAGCTGGCAGTCCGCTTCATCGAAGCGAACGGCGGCACCGTCACCGTGGCTACTGTCGGAACCGAAAACGACAAGGTCTGCCTGAGAAACTCCCTGGCAGTCGGCGCAAAGGCTTCCGCACAGATCGAAGGCGTCGAGAAGGCTGACGCAGCTGTCACGGCTTCCCTTCTTGCCGCAGGCATTAAGAAGATCGAAGCGGACGCAGGCAAGACCTTTGACCTGATCCTCTGCGGAAGAGAGTCCACGGACTACATCGGCGGAGAGGTCGGCGAGATCCTGGCTGAGAAGCTGGGCCTGCCCTTCGTGACAGACGTTGTCGAAGTGACCCCGGGCGAAGGCAAAGTCACCTCCAAGAAGGAACTGGAATCCGGCTATGCCATTGTCGAGACCGCGCTTCCCAGCGTGTTCACCATCTCCAAGCCGAACTATGATCCGAGATATCCCAGCATCAAGAGCAAGCTGGCTGCCCGCCGCGCAGTGATCCCGACCATCGGCAAGGATGCTCTGGAGCTGAAGGACGGAGAGCTTGAGCTTAAGCTCACCCATGTTGCCTACAAAGAGCCGCCGAAGAGAGCTGCCGGTGTGAAGATCAAGGATGACGATCCGGAAGCTGCTGTGGCAAAGGCGTTCGAAGTTCTCGCCGCTGACAAAGTAATCTGAGAAGGAGGGTTGATATGAAGACTTTAATTTTCGTTGAAATGAAGGAAGGCTCTCCTGTCGGCGCAAGTCTGGAGCTCTTCTCTGCAGCTGCAGCGATCGGCGCGGAAGCCGATGCTGTCTGTGTTGAAGCAAAAGAAGGCGGCCTTCTGGAAGATGCTGTTACGGATGCCGTGGCAAAGAAAGCTGCTGACGGCGGATACGCTCTGGTGCTGCTGGCTGCTACGCCTGTCGGAAAACTGGTCACCGCACGCATTGCCGCGAGACTCGGCGCTGCGTCCGTCAATGATGCCATCGCCCTGAAGGAAGAGGGCGGCAAGCTGCAGATCACCCGTCCGGTCTACGGCGGAACCATCCAGGAGACCCTGCAGGTCGAAGCACCTGTCGCAGTGGTCAGTGTCCGCGGCGGAAGCTATGCTGCTCCGGAAGCTGTTCCGGAGATCGCGCCCATCGCGTCTGACGCAGAGCTCCGCGCCCGTGTCGTGGAAGTGCTCGCGGAAGCAGGCGAAGCTGTCAACCTGGAAGACGCCAAGGTCATCGTCACCGGCGGCCGCGGCATCGGTTCCGAAGAAAACCTGAAGATGTGTGCAGAGCTGGCACAGCTCCTCGGCGGAGCAGTGGGCGGTACCCGTCCCGTCATCGAGAACGGCTGGCTTCCCAGAATGCAGCAGGTCGGACAGTCCGGCAAGATCGTCGCTCCGGATCTCTACATCGCCTGCGGCGTCTCCGGTGCGACCCAGCACCTGTCCGGCATGGTCGGCAGCAAATATATCATTGCCATCAACAAGGATGAGGAAGCTCCGATCTTCTCCGTCGCCGATGTCGGCATCGTGGGAGATGTGAAGAAGGTCCTTCCGCTGATGATCGAGGAATTCAAGAAAAAGAAAGCATAAGCGCTGAACATAAAAAATTTAAGGAGACGATCGATATGTTTAAGATGGATCAAGACCACCTGGATCTGATCACCCTGTACAGGGATTTTGCGGAAAATACAGTTAAGCCCCTCGCTGCGGATCTTGACAAGGAAGCAAGATTCCCGGAGGAGACTATCGCGCAGATGGCGGAGCTGGGCATGCTCGGCATCCCCTTCCCGGAAGAGTACGGCGGCACCGGCATGGACAACCTCTCCTATGTGCAGTGCGTTGAAGAGCTCTCCAAGGTCTGCGCCTCCACGGGCGTGACCCTGTCCGCGCACACCTCCCTCGGTTCCTGGCCGATCTACCACTTCGGAACCGAAGAGCAGAAGCAGAAATATCTGGTTCCCCTTGCTTCCGGTGAGAAGCTGGGCGCTTTCGGCCTCACCGAGCCGAATGCCGGAACCGACGCTGCCGGCCAGAAGACCACCGCAGTCGACAAGGGAGACTACTGGCTCCTGAACGGAACCAAGATCTTCATCACCAATGCCGGCCCGGCTGAGATCTACATCGTCTTTGCCATGACCGACAAGGAGAAGGGCAACCGCGGCATCACTGCTTTCATCGTTGAGAAGGATATGGAAGGCTTCTCCATCGGAAAGCACGAAGAGAAGATGGGTATCCGCGGATCCGCTACCGCAGAGCTGGTCCTTGAGGACGTGAAGGTCCCGAAGGAGAACATGCTCGGTGAGCTGAACAAGGGCTTCAAGATCGCCATGATGACGCTGGACGGCGGCCGTATCGGCATCGCCGCACAGGCTCTCGGTATCGCGGAAGGCGCGATCAAGGAGACTGTGGAATACGTGAACAACCGCGTGCAGTTCGGCAAGCGCATCTCCCAGTTCCAGAATACGCAGTTCGAGCTGGCACAGATGGCGGCGAACACCGAAGCTGCGAAGCTTCTGGTCTATCAGGCCGCATGTGCGAAAGACGCAGGCGAACCCTACAGCCACCTCGCAGCCATGGCAAAGCTCGTGGCGGCACAGAATGCCAGCGACGTGACCCGCCGCTGCCTGCAGCTCTACGGCGGCTACGGCTACGTGAGAGACTATCCGATCGAGCGCATGATGCGCGACGCGAAGATCACAGAGATCTACGAGGGAACCTCCGAAGTCCAGAAGATGGTCATCGCAAACTGGCTCGGCGTGAAGTAAAGAGGGGATTCCGGGACCTGTAACAGATGAATAGTTTCCTGAATAAACGCCTCGGGCATCAAAGTAACTTGTATGTCCGGGGCGTTTATGCACATTACGGGTCCATCCCCCCGACGAAAAGAAAGGAGCAGGTAAAGTATGAGCAAAATGCCGGATGAATTGTATGAAAGCTTTAAAGCAAACCTTGAAAAGGTGGACGGAAAATGCTTCCGGGCGTCAAAGGACACTCTGGCTGAGACGCTGACCGGGCTTTTTAAGGAGCTTGACATTAAGGACACCTGCATCGCGGAGACACCGCTCTTAAAAGAAGCGGGCGTCGCCGAGGCGCTGAAGAACGCAGGAGTCGAGGTCTTCACCGACCACATCCGCCTCCACGGGGAGACCGCAAAGGGCGGCATCTCCGAAAACCAGTACGGGATCGCCGAGCTCGGCACCATGGTCCAGTTCGGAGACGCGGTGGATGCGAGACTGGTCGGAACCATGTCGGAGTCCTACTTCGGCGTTGTGAAGGGATCGACCATCGTTCCCCTGTATGACGACATGTTTGAACTTCTCGGAAACCTGCCGGAGCTTCCCAACTTTGTCGGATTTATCACCGGACCGAGCCGCACCGCGGACATCGAGTGCGTCGGAACCGTCGGCGTGCACGGCCCCATCCGGCTGACGGCAGTCGTTGTGGATGACATGTAAGACGGGAAGATCAGAAAGGAGGGAACAGAATGGCAAGCAACGAACTGAAACAGGAAATACGCTCCGCGCTGGATAACTCCACGCTTGCGAGGACCCTGGGGAATTTCTGCAGAACATATCCTGCCAAAAGAGAGAATTCCTACGCTGGCGTCGATTTTGAGAAGGTCCGGGAGCAGATAAAGGAAGTCAAGTCCTATGCCGCGGATCATGTCGACGAGATGATCGGGGAATTCACCGCCAACTGCGAAAAGCGCGGCGGCGTCGTGTTCCACGCCCGCAGTACGGAAGAGGCGATGGAGTGGATCCGGAACCTGGTGAAGGAAAAGGGCGTCAAGTCCATCGTGAAGTCAAAATCCATGGCATCCGAGGAGATCCACTTCAACAAGGTCCTGGGAGACGAGGGCGTCGTGGTCCAGGAGACGGACCTCGGCGAGTTCATCATCGCCCTCGAGGGAAATACGCCGGTCCACATGGTCATGCCGGCGCTTCATCTGAATAAAGAGCAGGTCGCGGACCTGTTTACGGAATATACGAAAGAGAAGAACGAACCGATCATTTCCGAAGAGGTACGTACCGCGAGACGCGTCATGAGAGACCGTTTCATCCACGCGGACATGGGCGTCTCGGGCGCGAACGTCGCTGTTGCCGAGACGGGCACCGTGTTTACGATGACCAACGAAGGCAACGGCCGCATGGTGGGCACCCTGCCGAAGATCCACCTCTACATCTTCGGTATCGAGAAGTTCGTCAAGTCCTTCAAGGACGCGGCACCGATCTTCAAGGCCCTTCCAAGAAACGGCACGGGCCAGCGGATCACTTCCTACATTTCCATGTACACCGGTGCCTCCGAGGTGGTCACGGACAAGGAAAACGACACGAAGGAAAAGAAGGAATTCTACGCAGTGATCCTGGATGACCCGGGACGCCGCGCGATCCTGGAGGACAAGGACTTCCGCCAGGTCTTCGACTGCATCCGCTGCGGCGCATGTCTTGACGTATGTCCCGCCTTCGCGCTGGTGGGCGGACACGTTTACGGCTCCAAGGTCTACACCGGCGGTATTGGAACGCTTCTCAGCCACTTCCTGATCTCCGAGGAGAGAGCGGAGCAGATCCAGAGCATCTGCCTGCAGTGCGGACGATGCAAGGAAGTCTGCGGCGGCCACATTCCGATCACGGACCTCATCATGAAGCTGCGTGAAAAGAGCCAGTCGGAGCACCCGGACGCGGTGAAGAAATTCGCTCTGGACGCTGTTACGGACCGGAAGCTGTTCCATTCGATGCTCCGCATCGCCGCTGTGGCCCAGGCTCCCTTCACGAAGGGACAGCCGATGATCCGTCACCTGCCCATGTTCCTGTCCGGACTCACCGAGGGAAGAAGTTTCCCGAACATCGCGAAGGTGCCGTTCCGCGACCTGTTCCCGATGATCCCCCAGAAGATCGAAGGAGAGAAGAAGGGGACCATCGCCCTCTTCGCGGGCTGCCTGCTGGATTTTGTCTATCCGGATCTCGCGAGGGATGTGATCGCGGACCTGAATTCCATCGGCTGGAAGGTGGCTTTCCCGGAGGGCCAGGCCTGCTGCGGATGTCCGGCTTCCAATATGGGTGACACCGAGAATGCGGCGAAGGAGGCCCAGATCAACATCGAGGCCATGGAAGCCGAGAAGTACGACTACATTGTCTCCGCATGTCCGTCCTGCACGCATCAGCTGAAGATCTATCCGACCTTCTTTGAGGAGGGCACGGAAATGTATCAGCGGGCAAAGATCCTGGCGGACAAGGCCTTCGATTTCTGCAAGCTGTTCTATGACCTGGGCGGCCTGAAGGACGAGGGCGACGGAAAAGAGGTCAAGGTGACCTACCATGATTCCTGCCACCTCTGCAGAAGTCTCCGGGTCACGGAGGAGCAGAGAGAGCTGCTGCGGCACACGAAGGGCGTCGAGCTGGTGGAGATGAACGACCACGACAACTGCTGCGGCTTCGGCGGTTCCTACAGCGTCCTTTATCCCGAGATCTCCGCGCCGATCCTCGCGAAGAAGATCGAGAACATCAAGGAGTCCGGCGCTGACGTGGTGGCGATGGACTGCCCGGGCTGCATGATGCAGATCAGAGGCGGCCTCGACGCGCGGAACATCGATATCAAAGTGAAACATACCGCTGAGATCATTGCGGAAAAGAGAGGCCTGATCTGATATGACCCGGGAAGCGGAGCTTGACCGGGTAAGGCAGTGTATCCGCACAATGACCGCGCACTCCTTCGCCGGGACGGAGACAGGCGCCGTCCTGGATGATGTGCTGGGCTCTACGGGGAAGATGATCCGCCCCCGGCTCCTGCTTCTCTGCAGCGGCTTTGGTCCGCTGAGAGAGGAGAGGTTCGGGAGGATCTGTCTGCTGGCTGCCATGGTGGAACTGACGCACATGGCGTCCCTGGTGCATGACGATATTGTTGACGACGCCAGGTTCCGCCGCGGAAAACCGTCGGTCCAGAGCCGTTACGGCAAGGACGCCGCAGTGTACGCGGGCGATTTCCTGATCTCCAGAGTCAATTACTGGGAGGCAAAGGAGGATCTCCGGGAAGCCGCGATGCTTCTTTCCGGGACTGTGGAAAAGATGTGTGTCGGCGAGATCGGCCAGGCGGTGTGCAGGTACCGGGAGGACGTGACTGCGGAGGAGTATCTCCGGAACATCCGGGGGAAGACCGCGGCGCTGTTCCAGACTGCCTGTCTTCTGGGAGCGCGGGAAGCCGGCTGCCCGGACGCAGATGCGGAAAAACTTGGACAGGTCGGCGAGTATATCGGGATCATGTTCCAGTTCCGGGATGATCTGCTGGACTTTATCTCCACCCCGGAAGAGTGCGGAAAAGATACCCGGAAAGATTTCCTTGAGGGGATCTTTACCATCCCGGTGATCTTCGCCGCGGAAACAGAAGCCGCCCGGGAAGAGCTCCGGGCCTTCATGCGGCAGGCAAAAGCGGGGACGCTGACAGAAAGCGATCTCCGGCAGATGACGGAGCTTGTCCTGGCTTACGGAGTGGAAAGGACCAGGCAGGAGATCCACCGCTTGTGCCGAAAGAGTATCGCTCTTCTGGATACGCTGGAGAACCATGAGTCCAATGACAGGATCAGAGAACTGATTGGTAAGATCGATGCAGTCTGAAAACAAATACCGGCCGCTCACTGCGAAGCAGGCGCTGCAGCTGGCGGCGCCCCACACCTGGGCCGCCTCCGTCTGCCCGTCCCTGTTCGGGATCTGTTATTCCCGCCTGATGGGGTTTCCCCTGGGGCCGTTCCGGGCAGCGGCAGTGCTGGCCGCCTGTGTTTTCCTGCAAAGCGCGGTGAACACGCTGAATGACTATGTGGATTTTGTAAAGGGGACCGACAGCGCGTCGGACAATGTGGAAGTCACGGACGCCGTCCTGGTGTACGGCGGCATCGATCCGAAAAGCGCGCGGAACCTCGGATTCTTATATCTTTTTGCCGGACTGCTGTCCGGCCTTGCGGCGAGCGCCGGCGCGGGACCTGTCCCGCTTCTCATCGGCGCTGTCGGAGGAGCGACTGTCCTTCTCTATTCCGGAGGACCGCTTCCGGTGTCGTCTCTTCCACTGGGAGAGGTGGTCTCCGGGTTCGTCATGGGAGGACTGATCCCTCTCGGGACAGCGGCCTGCGCGGACGGGAAGCTTCATCCGGAGATCCTTTTTTACAGCCTGCCGCTGATCATCGGGATCGGGCTGATCATGATGAGCAACAACGGCTGCGACATTGAAAAGGACCTCCGGGCGGGCAGAAAGACGCTGCCCATGATCCTCGGAAGGGAACGGACGCTGAAGCTGTACCGGTTCCTTACGGTGTTCTGGATCCTTTTGCTTCTCGTGCTGCCGGTTCTTCTCACCGGGCGGCGCGGGTTCCTGTGCGGCGTTCTGCTGCTGCTCTTTGCACGGGAGAGATTCCGGAACATTCTGGCGTTACAGCTGAGACCGGAGCAGAGAGTGCTTCAGATGAAGGGCATCGTCGCCGCCAATATTTTCGGAAACGGAGCGCTGATCGTCACGCTGCTGGCGGCGGTGCTCATGGAGGCTCTGCATGCCTGAGACATCCGGAAAAGAAAAAACTGTTTACCAGATCTTCCAGAAGATCGCGGGCCGCTATGACAGGTCGAACATCCTGATCAGCCTGGGTCTGCAGGGGCGCTGGAAGAAGATGCTGACCGGGAGGCTTTTAAAAAACCTGCCGGAGGGCGCAAAGGTGCTGGACGTGTGCTGCGGCACAGGGGACATTGCCCTGGAGCTTTCGCGGGCACGCCGGGATCTGCGTGTGACGGGGATCGATTTTTCCCCCGCCATGCTGGAGGAAGCGGAAAAACGCAGGCAGAGGCGGAAAAATGTCCGTTTCCTGCAGGGGAACGCGATGGATCTTCCATTCCGGGACGCCGTGTTTGACGCGGCAGTGATTTCCTTCGGTCTCCGGAATACGGCGGACTACGGGCGGACCCTTCGTGAAATGGTGAGGGTCGTAAAGGAAGAAGGCAGTGTCGCCTGTCTGGACTCCTTTGTCCCGGACATGAGACTGGTGCGCCCATTTTACCGCTTTTATTTCCGGAACGTGATGCCGCTTCTCGGCGGCGGACTGAAGCACCTGAAGGAATACCGATGGCTTTATCTGTCGACGGAGTCCTTCCTGCGCGCGGAACAGCTGGTCCGGCTGTTCAGAGATGCCGGACTGGAGGATGTCTGCTCAGAGAGCCGTATGTTCGGCGCCTGCGTGCTGGTGACTGGCTGCAGGACGCAGAACGGTTCATGAGCAGGGTGCGAAGCGGATCGCGAATGTCCGCTTTGAATTGTTAACAGCAACTAAGGAGGAGATTTATATATGAGCGAAGAGAAATTTGATGCCATTATCGTGGGCGGCGGACTCGCGGGCTGTTCCGCGGCCATCGTCCTGGCCCGGGCAGGAAAAGAAGTGCTCATGATCGAGCGCGGCGATTACTGCGGCGCGAAGAATATGACAGGCGGACGTCTGTACGGGCACAGCCTGGAGAAGATCATCCCGAACTTCGCGGAAAAGGCTCCCATTGAAAGGATCGTCAAAAAAGAAAAGGTCTCCCTTATGACGGCGGACGGATCGCTGGATATCGGCTATCACTCCGCAAAGCTCAGCAGCGCTCCGGAATGCGCTTCCTACACGGTGCTGAGAAGCAAATTTGACCGGTGGCTCGCCGCGCAGGCGGAAGAAGCCGGTGCAGAGATCATCCCGGGGATCGTCGTCGACAAAATGATCGTGGAAGACGGAAAGGTCGTCGGCGTCGAGGCCACGGGCGAAGAGATGTACGCTGACGTGGTGATCCTGGCGGACGGCGTGAACTCCCTCCTGGCGCAGCAGCTGGGAATGAAAAAGGAGCTGGAGCCCCACCAGGTGGCAGTCGGCGCGAAGGAAGTGATCCGCCTCGGGGAGGACGTCATCAACCAGCGCTTCGGCCTGAACGGAAATGAAGGACTGGCATGGCTCTCCGCGGGCGATCCCACGGAGGGGAGCTTCGGCGGCGGCCTGCTCTACACCAATAAAGACACGGTCTCTGTGGGAATCGTGGCGACGCTGAGTGATATCGGACACTCCGACCTCTCTGTGCCGCAGATGCTGGACAGATTCATGTCTCATCCCTCCATTGCGCCTTACCTTGAGGGCGGTACGCCCATCGAGTACTCCGGCCATCTGGTCCCGGAGGAGGGATACGGCATGATCCCGGAACTGGTGCGGGACGGCGTGCTGGTGGCCGGCGATGCGGCAGGGTTCTGCGTGAACCTCGGCTTCACCGTGCGCGGCATGGATTTCGCCATTGAGTCCGGACGTCTCGCCGCGGAGGCGGTGCTGAAGGCCCATGAGGCGGGCGATTTCAGCAAGGAGACCCTCTCGGTCTACGAGAAGCTGCTGAACGAGAGCTTTGTCATGAGAGACCTGAAGCAGTTCAAGGGATTCCCGACGATCCTGACAGAGAGAGCCATCTTTGAGGATGTCCCGGACACTGCGGACAAGATCTGCGAGAAGCTGTTCACTGTCAACGGGGAACCGACCGAAAGCGCGATCATGTACGCGGTGAATCTCATTGCCCAGAGGACCAGCGCGAGAAATGCTGTCGATATGATCACCAAGATTGTGGAGGCGTTCTGATATGAAAAAAATGACCATTGAGGACAAACTGGGACTGAACCTGTTCCACACCGACGAGGAGAATTCCCATATCGAAGTTGACCTCGAGTTTAAGGATGAGGCGGAGATCAGAAAGCTTCTGCTCGCCTGCCCCGCGGAGTGCTACAAATACGAGGACGGAAAGCTGTCCTTCTCCTGGCTTGGCTGCCTTGAGTGCGGCACCTGCCGCGTCCTGTCCCACGGAAAGATCGTGAAGGACTGGCATCATCCGATGGGAGAGATCGGCGTGCAGTACAGACAGGGCTGATCCGCGACGGCACCTATGGGAAGGATCATCCTTTTTACGGGAAAAGGCGGTGTCGGAAAGACCAGCGTCGCGGCGGCCCACGCGGTGAAGTCCGCGGAAGAGGGAAAGAAGACGCTGCTTGTCAGCGCCGACATGGCGCATAATATCGGCGATATTTTCGAGACGAGGGTCGGCCGGACCCCGGTGCCGCTGGGAGAAAACCTGGACGGCCTGGAGCTGGACCCGGACATGCTGCTTCTGCAGGAATTCCCGGAGGCGGCCGATGCATTCCGGAAGCTTCTCCAGGGCAGCGGCGCCGGGACGGCGGATCCCGGGGATCATTTCCTGATCCCGGGATTTGAGGATCTCTTCTCCCTCCTGAAGATCATGCAGATCTACAGGAGCGGGAAGTACGACCGGATCCTGGTGGACTGCGCCCCGGCGGGAGAAACCCTGTCGCTCCTGAAGCTCCCGGAGCTCCTGTCGTGGTACATGGAAAAGTTTTTCCCTGTGGGAAAGACGATGGTGCGGATCCTCGCCCCGCTGTCAAAAGCGAAGTACCATGTGGAGCTGCCGGACAGAAAAGCCATGGACGAAATAGAAGAGATGCATCTGGAGCTCCTCCGGCTGCAGGAACTTCTGAAGGACGAAAACATCTCCAGCGTCCGCCTGGTGTGCACGCCGGAAAAAATGGTCGTGGAGGAGACGAAGCGGAGCTACATGTTCCTGAGTCTGTACGGCTACCGGCTGGACGGCGTCTTCATCAACCGCGTGCTGCCGGAAGAGGCGGATAACGCGTTTTTCCGCGGCTGGCGGGAGATCCAGCGCGGCTATATGGAAGAACTCCGGCAGGTGTTCCGTGGGATCCCCATGAGCGGGATCCCGTGGTACCCGGCGGAAGTGCGCGGAAAAGGGGCCATCGGAAGGATCTGCCGGGAGATCCTGACGGAACCGGATCTGTTTGAGGTCCGGACGGTCTCAGGGGGCGAAGAGTACACAGGGATCCCCGGGGGATACCAGCTGTGCGTTCCTCTGCCCGGCGCCCTGCAGGGGCAGGCAGATGTGCGGGTCCATGGCATGGACCTGGATATCATCCTGAACAACTATACCCGGCGCATCCCGCTTCCTGATATCCTGCGGGGGATCCGCCCGTCTGAAGTGGCGCTGGAGGACGGAAAGCTGCGGATCTCGTTTCCGGCAGAACGCGGGGAGGAATCCCCTGCGGCGCGGGAAAGGGGGCAGGCATGAGGATCCTTTTCTATACAGGGAAGGGCGGCGTCGGAAAGACCAGCATTGCCGCCGCTACGGCAGTTTCCCTGGCGCGCCGCGGGAAAAAAGTCATGATCATGAGCACGGACCAGGCCCACAGCCTGGGGGACGCCTTTGAATGCCCCCTGGACGGCAGCGCGAAGCGGGTGACGGAGAATCTGGATGCCCTGGAACTGGATCCCGGCGCAGAGGGCCGGAAGGCCTGGGGGAACCTGAAGGATTACCTCAGGCAGATCATTTCAGACAAGGCCAACGGCGGCCTGGCGGCGGAGGAAGCCCTGCTGTTTCCCGGGCTGGAGGAACTGTTCTCCCTGCTGAAGATCCTGGAGATCTGCGATGAGGACGCGTACGATGTCCTGGTCGTGGACTGCGCGCCCACCGGGGAGACGCTCTCCCTGCTCCGCTATCCTGAGCGGCTGTGCGTCCTTTCCGACAGCATTCTCCCCTCCATCCGGAGCATGAACCGCGCCTTCGGCGGCCTGATCTCCAGAAAGACCACTGTGCCGAAGCCGCGGGATGAAGTGTTTGCGGAATTTGAACGGCTGGTGAAGCAGCTGAACAGGCTGCAGGAGATCCTGCGCGACCGGCAGCGCGTCTCCCTCCGGATCGTCGCGACGCCGGAGCGGATCGTGCTGGAGGAGGCCCGGCGGAGCTATTCCTGGCTGCAGGCCTTCGACTTCGGGGTCGATGCGGTCTTTATCAACAGGATCCTTCCCACTGAAGCCCTGGAAGGCTATTTTGAAGCCTGGATCCCGCTGCAGGAGAAGAGCCTTCAGCTGGCGCGGGAGAGCTTCCCGGGCCAGAGGATCTTTACTCTGCAGCTGCAGAGTCAGGAGCTGAGGGGCATCCCGCGGCTTCTGGATGCGGCGCGTCTTCTCTACGGGGAAGAGGATCCTTCCGGAGTCTGGTGCACGGAAGCGGCCTTCCGGATGGAAGACGAGAGGGGGACAAGGAAGTTTATCGTGCATCTTCCCCATCTGCAGAAGGAAGATATCAATGTGGAGCAGGACGGCAGCGATCTGATCCTGACCGTCCGGAACGAAACGAGACGGTTCCATCTCCCGGACCGGGTCAGCAGACGGTATGTCTCCGGCTGGACCTATGACGGAAACGAACTGTGCATCCGGATGGATTACGACTGAATACCTGAGAAGCGTGGCTTCTCCCGCTGATGACATGAGACGTCCCGGCAGACTCCTGTTCAGGAGAACTGCCGGGACGTTTCTG
>Ga0256405_10008365_pt1 | contig 14879 bp, 17 predicted proteins | sample RumenRJG_02DNA_FD_189096 | JGI IMG/M metagenome (GOLD analysis project Ga0256405, IMG submission 189096) | Bovine rumen microbial communities from Lethbridge, Alberta, Canada - RJG_02 | ecosystem: Host-associated > Mammals > Digestive system > Stomach > Rumen | place: Canada: Alberta... | reverse complement strand
TATCTTTTGTTTCCTCTTTATTTCTGAAGGAGCGGCTCAGATTCGCTCCGGAAGTCAAATAATACGTTACGTGTACAGGGCCTCAATTGTCCTGTATGATTTTGCTATGTGTTTTCCTATTTCGACACTCCATTTTTCTGTCTTCATCACGGATATATCGGAAAGCTTTTTTTATAAAAAATCTGGATAAGGGTTTTGAAAAGGCTGCCGGAGCATTATGCCCGGGCAGCCTTATAATGAATTGAATACATGATTTGTATAATGAAATGATTGTTGATCCGAGCTTGCTAATTATAAATGCGCATCTATGCCAATGGGCCGAGAATAAAACCGGCTGCCAGGAAGAATATGCACAACAAAAACAGCAGAATCTCTATACCCACCTCAATGATACCACCTAAATACTCTATGCCGAGGGCAATCCCGATCATCACCGCTATCGCAATTATCAATGTTTTCAGTACAGAACGCATGTTGATCACCGCTCCCTTCTATTTTTTGTCAAAGTGCTTATCATTTCACGCTCTTTATGTATTCCTTATAGCTGTCCAAGCAGGCTTTCCACTCGGTTTCAGTGTTGCAGCTGCTCAGGAAGGAAAGAAGCTCGTGCATGCTGTCCTCAAAGAAGGTCTTGAAAAACAAGGACAGATAATACTTCATCTCAGCAATCGCACTGTCGATGTCACTTACATTTTTATAACGAATCAGCGGAATCTCGATATCTCCATACACCATTTCTCCCAACGTGACATCCACGTTGCCATCGTTAAAAATGTTAATCATGATCTTGTCTTTATAACGCTTGATCGTAAAATACCGGTGACGCCCGTTCGGTCCTGTCTGAAGCGTAATGCTCATTTTGTTATGACATTTCTTCAGGTGCTTCTGGATTTCTGCAAACACAATAGCGGTCATCTTATCAGTCGCCTGCTTTCTCGCTTTGATTTCAATCTTCATTTCCTCTGCTTTGCTCATTTTGTTACCTCCGAAATAACCCAATATGTTGTCATCAAAGTGCTATCGTTCAGTTCATTCTATTGATCATTCCATCCCCGTCTTCACTTTCCCGGCCAGATCCATAGAGATCATAGTTTGCCTCCGCAGCATAGTAGTGGCCGATGGTGACCGGCGCATTATACAAGGCAGCTAACAGATACTGTTTTATGTTCTTTACTTTCGTAGTATTTTTGCCCATACACTCCAGGACATATTCGATGTGCGAATAGTCCAGACTGAGCAGCCTGCTTCTTACAACAGCAGCAGGCATTAAGTCCTTTCCGATGATGATATTGCGGCGAGAATTACATACGGTATCAGTCATCAGTGCGACGATCCCGTCTACTTCTTCTGTCGGATGTGACTTGCACAAAGTGCTGTAATCAATATTCTCCCTGATCAGGTCCCGGTAAGCATAGTAATTTACCTCTCCATCCGCATCCGGATTCTTCTTTCCATCCCTGATCGATAGATCAGATAAGATATTACTCTCTTCAGTCTTGTTATAATCAGTATTATTACAGTCTGATTCTTGGACTTCTTGAGATATGATTTCTGGACTTCTTGAAGTCTGTTTTTTAGACTTCTTGAAGTCTATATTCTGGACTTCCTGAAGTATGTTTTCTGGACTTCCTGAAGTATGATTTTTAGACTTCTGCGTATTTACGGGCTTTTCAGGGTATTCTTTGCCCTCTTCCCGGAGCATGAAGTTCTTCACATAGATAATGTTTGCTTTTCCGAGACCGAGCCTTTTCTTCTCGATCAGCCCGATTCCTTTCTGTGTATCCAGCTCCGCCAGGAGTTTTACTGCGGTCTGCCTGCAGCATCCCATCATCTCAGTGGCATCTTCGATTGTAAAAGTGATATACACCCGTCCCTGATCGTCGAACCACTTGTTCTTCACGGACAGGGACATCCTGTCCAGCAAAAGACCATAGAGGACCTTCGCTTCACAGGAGAGCTTTTTAAAGTATGGGTCAGTAAATAGTACTTTCGGGATCCGGAAGAATGTATAGGCTTCCGCCTGCATGCCGTAGAAATAATCAAAGGTTGCCGTTTGATTCACAGTAATACCCCCTTGCCGTTATGTTCCGGTTACTCCTGCTCTTCTTTCCATCTATCAAGCAGCTGATAGATGATCTCTTCGATCTGTGCAGTGTCATACTCAGGTGAGAAAATCTGATTGAGCCGCCTCGTTTTCAAGATCACCCTTCTGCAATAACGATTCCCGAGTATCAATCCTTCGGTGCTATTTTTTGTCAGAACCCCTTCATCATGCTGATCACGCAGCTGCTGCGCAGTTCTGCAGGATGGCAATTTCCCATAAAGCTGATATGTCTTCAGAATCCAGTTCTGTTCCGGTTCGTCCAGAAAGCTGATCCAGTACCCGGCCTGCATGGACAGTTTCTTTTTATCCACGAGTTCCAGCAGGTCCTGTATCAGATATGTCAGGCGGATATATCTCTGTACCTTCCGGGCATTATCACCATACTTCTTTCCCACTGCATCCGGTGTGGATGATCCTTTCTTTCCCTGGTGCCGCATAGTTTCCATCTGCAGCTTATATGCATTCGCTTTCTCGCTCGGCAGCACGTTCGTCCGCTGTATGTTGCTGTAGATCATAATGTCCACTGCATCTTCATCGGACAGTTCCCGAATGATCGCAGGAACCTTTTCGAGCCCGGCAATCTCAGCCGCATGCTTTCTCCTGTGACCTGAAATGATCTCATAGCCACCTTCCACAATAGGGCGGACTGTCAAAGGGACAAGGATTCCTTTCTCTTTTATGCTCTGGATCAGCTCCAGCATGTCCTCATCGTCAGTGACCCGGAACGGATGCCCCTTAAAGTCATGCAGTTCCTTGATAAACAGGTCTGTCGATTCTCCCTCATCCGACAGTTCTCCAAAAAGGGACTCGTAGGAGTTCAATTTGATATCCGGCTTCACGGACCTTGTTGTTTTACCTGCCACTTCCTATAACCTCCTCTGTCAGCTCGTGATAAGCAGCCGCCACTTTCCCCTTAGAATCGTGTGAAAATATACTGATCCCGGAAGCACTCGATTCAGCCGCTCTCACCGAAAACGGGATCTGCGTCTGAAAAATACTGATATGCCGTCCATATGTCTCGTAGATCAGTGCGATGATCTCCTTCGCATAATTTGTCCGGCAATCCACCATAGAAAGCAGAATGCCCTCTATTTTGAGTTTCCTATTGATCTGTCTGCGCACCTTGATCACTGTCATCAAAAACTGCTCAAGGCCTTTAGCAGGCAGGTATGCGGCCTGTACAGGAATGATCACGGCATCAGACGCAGCAAGCGCATTGATCGTCAGCATACCCAGGGAAGGCATGCAGTCAATGATGATGTAATCATATTCATCCCGGATTTTCCGGATTGCTGTTTTGAGCAAGAATTCCCTGCTCATCAGGTTCACCATCAATACCTCTATTCCCGCCAGTTCGATGTTGCCGGGAATCAGATCTACGCCTTCTTCATGATGCAATATCGCTTTTTTGATGGTTCGCGACAATTTGTCGCAAACCGGTTCCTCCTCATAGTCACTTCCCGACAATTTGTCGTCAGGTTCCATTTCCGCCTTCAGTACATCTGCGAGGGTATTCTCCATTTCGTCCGGATTGCGATAGCCGAGACTTTCTGTCAGACTTCCCTGTGGATCTGAGTCGATCAGGCAGACTCTCTTTCCGGCCATAGCAAGAGCAATGCCAAGGTTGACGCATGTGGTCGTCTTGCCTACACCGCCTTTCTGATTTGCTATACATATTACTTTGCCCATTTGCTGCTCCTTCCTGAAATCTGTTGTTGGTTTGACAATAACAAAGGCCTGCGCTTCAATGAGCCATGCCGACAGGTTCATGAGCACTTCGTGCTCACGAACTGTCGCGGCGTTCGCCGTATGCATCCGATCCGTATTTCGACTGATTGTGAGCGAGCTCCCATCAGTCTCCATCCGGCTCGTCTGCGCATGGCTCATTGCTTCGCGCAAATAAAAAGAGAGATATCTTCCAATATGTTTTGGAAAATATCTCTCTGCGGATTGTGTTCTTCTACAATCGTTATGCGATTTCTATCCGTATCAGCCCATATGTACTCATATGAGGGCAAAATTTTTATGTACTAAATATGTACCGACCGAGCTTAGTCGTTCAGCGAACACATTATATAGTGGTTACCCACCGCTTTGATGCACTATATCTTGCAATCAATCCTTCACAGTCTTCATTGTCGGGATTTTCTCTCCCGTTTTCCTGTAAGTCTCTGTAACTCCCTGAAATCCGCTAAAATAAAGCACTTCTCAATGTCCCATTTCCTATATGTCTCTAAAACTGACTATCCGCTGTGTTCAAGTTGGCGTAAGACTTGGCGTACGCCATTTTCGGCACTTCATAATGTCGCGGTTTGAAGCCATTCCGAGACGTTTTCATGTGTTAAAAAATGTAATCACAAATCCGGCGTTCGCTTGCAGTATAACCTGTTATAACCTGCCGATCAATGCCTGCATCTGTTCGTATGCGTCACGCTTTGTAAAAGCGATCTCTTCCTCATCATCCAGATCCAGGAAAGCGGCAACATCCGCCGGGCCGGCATGATTTGGTGAGGCAAATTTCTCTGCCAGTTTTTCCTTCATTTCAAGGATGATCTTTGAGTCCTTATAGTCCTCAAACAGCTTTGCCAACCCATCAATTCCAGCCTGATAATGCTTGATCAGAAAATACAGGTCGTAAGCATCCTTCGCCTTTCCTCTGCCCATGGCTGAAGCCTTCATGACAAAGTACGGCACAACAGCGATCACATTGACCCTTGCAACATCCATAGCCCCATCTGTCCGTTCCGCTTCAATCCTTACTTTCTGCGGATCAAACTCAAACGCGAAATTGCCGCCTGTCGCCTTCAGCGCTTTTACGCCCTGGACATGCTGACTCCTTTTCTTTTTCTGCGTTCCGCCATACATCCCCGCCAGGATATCTACGTCAACGTCATACGGAATTCCATCGACCTGCACCTGTTTCACAAACGAAAAATACTTCTCGGGATGCTCCTTGTATCCGTTTCGCAGCAATATTTTGGCCATGGTCAGGTATCCGCTATCTTTCAGCTTTATGTGGTTGATCAGCACATCCACATCGACACTGCCGACATGCCCTTCGCCCGGAAACATCAGATCCGGGACCCAACCGCCGACGATGCGGATATCATCCTGGTACTCATTGAACAGATTTACCAGTTCCACCAGCACCCGATGGGCTGCTTCTTTCTGCCCTTCGCTATAATCGAGGCTGCTTCTTAAATCCTCATCACGAATCATTTACAAATCTCCTTTGAAAATACGGCCTCAGCCATTTCTTCTCCCCTTCCCTTCAGCTGCATGCAGTCAAGGTATACCTGTACCGGGGAGGCGACCCTGCTTTCGCCTATTTCCCTGCAATCAGCAAACACTTCATCGCTGTCAGCAACATACACAGCAACATTGGCTCCCGAATCGACCTTTTTACATCCGGTCAGATTCAGGAAATCCGCTATGTCTTTCCTGTCAACCCAGACATGGGCCTTTGTGTACCTTACAACCGGCGCATATCTGACGCCACCTGAAAAACCGGTCAGGCAAAGCGCTACCCCCTGATCCCGGAAGGCTGAAAAACATTTTTCTTCAAAACGTGGAATACTATCGAGTGTATAACAGCTTATGGCTTCAGGGATTTCATAAGCGCGGCTCCATTCCTTCATCAGGGATTCTGCATCCGTAATATGCAGTCCTGAAGAATCCATCTCAGCCCACGACTGCTCGCACAGATACGTCTTAACTCTGGAAACCATCCCTATGCTGCAGCCGACTTTCTCCGCCAGTTCTTTGATTTTCCACCCTTTTGAGACATCCTTCATCAGCTCCCGGAGTATCAGAGAAGTGGTTTTGGCGGAAGACTTGAAAATCGTCTTGGCATGGTTTTCAGCGGGATATTGATTCGGATTACCCTTATTGGAGATATAGATGCTGTCCGTCTGGATCAGGCAATTTCCTGAGAGATCACAATATCCCGCCCCGGATGCCTCACAGATCTTTGCGGAGGCATCGCTTATGTATGGAGCCATGATGATGCAGTATTCCTGCCCATCCGAGTGGCTGACTGCATCTTTTACAGAACTGGGAACTGCCCGGTTAAGGCAGATCACATGTATTCGGACACTCCCATTTCCGCGCTCTTTCAGGATCACAGTGAAATCCTGCTCCGACTGGTCCGTGATCTGTATGTCCTCTACGACCGGAACTCGTCCGAGAAGCTCTTTCAGAACCGAAACGGATTCGGTTATCATACCTTTCACTGTAATCACCCCTTTCAATCATTTATTGAAACTTATCATACCAGTAAAACCTAAGGATTTCAAGAGCTGTTTTACTATTTTTGCCGGTTTCAATGCAGGATTGAAACATCTATAAACTGTGAAACGGCTTAATGTGCCATTTCTGTTGGCACATTAAATGGCACATTAAAATCCAGAGACATAAAAAGACACCCGCCGGGAGGCAGCTCCTCCCTACGGATGTCTCTATGTCTGTTATCACTTTTCCCTTCCCGGAGCGGCTACGAATCGCCTTCCTCCCTGTCACCGGTTTCGGGACCAGTATTCTTATCGCCGTTCTTCTGACCCATAGACTTGGCAAACCATTTATCCAGCCCTTCAAACTCGGCCTTTTTCAGGTCCTTTGTCACATCCGCATAGATGTTCAGCGTCGTGGAAATATCTGCATGTCCCAGGGTGTCCTGGATCACTTTCACATTTACACCGGCTTCGCACATCCTAGTCGTAAAAGTATGCCGCAGGGAATGGCAGCTGAAATGCGGGAGCAATACCTTGGCATTCGGGTTCTTGCGGAGTACTGCGTCGTTACAGTCCCGGGTAATCCTGCGGATCGCCTTATTCAGGGTGGACTGGTGCTGAAGCATTCCAAAACGATTGATGAAAACGAAATCCGTGTACCCGTCTACCCGAACAAGGCATTTGGTGCCTTCCTCTTCCTGCCGCCGCTTCTCCTCCAGAAACGCCTCTTTTACGAAATCCAGCATCGGGACCGACCTCCTGCCGGCCTCGGTTTTCGGAGTATGAATATTGAAATAGCAGCCATTCACTTCATGCTTATAATAGACCAGCGTATGGTTCACATGGATCAGCCCATCCTCCAGGTCAATATCGCACCAGCGAAGACCGGTGACTTCACCGACACGAAGGCCTGAACCGATCATGACCGCAAAGATCGGATACCAGTGCCTGTACTTCTCCGATTTCTTCAGATAATCCAGAAACAGATCCTGTTCCTGCCTGGTGAGCCCACGGCGCTTCTCCGTCTTGAATACATGCGACTGCTTCAATTCCCGGAGCACGTTATCGCACGGGTTGCTGCGGATATAATGATCATCGACCGCCAGATCGAAGACCTGATGGAGCACCGTATGTATTCCGTCTATCGTAGCCGCACTCAGGTTTTTGTCATCCACCAGGGAATTGTAAAACCGTTTCACGTCCGATTTCCTTACTTTTTTGACCAGCATCCTCCCGAATCTCGGTTTGACATTCAGGTTGTACGTGTATTTGTAATTCTGAAACGTATTGTCCTTGAGGCCCCGTTTCAGATTACACCACATTTCGAAAATGTCGTTGATCGTGGCCGTATTGCCTTCGATCCGGATCCCTTCGTACTGGTCATTCGTGACCTCTTCTTCCTTTTCACGCAGCTCCTGCAGCGTTTTTGCATAGATCGAATGCCGTTTCCCGTCTCTTGTTGTCCAGCGATAGTCATAAGAGCCATCCTTCCGCTGAGACTCTCCCTTTTTGAGGACCATGCGGCGTTTGTCCTTCCGCTTCGCGTTATCAGCCATATCCTGTCCTGCCTTTCTTTTGAAATCTAAAAGGGAGCGCTCCTTTCAAGTCCGATACTATCAGGAGATCTCCCTTTTGATAAGTTTGTCGCCGGATCTTTATTTTCGCGACATCCTTGACAAATCAGATGGAATACATCTTCTCAATATATTCATCCAGCTTTTTCCTCTTGATCATCCGCTTAGAGCCAACCCATAAAACGAACGTACAGTGATCATCCCCTGACAGCTCCCTCAGTTTATCCCTGCCGATGCCGGAATAGGCAACAGCCTCTTCCAGCGTCAGGTTACTTTTTTCCCAGATTGGCACCTCCAGCTTCATTGCCATTCCTCCGTTTCCTCCTCCGGCGTTCCGCCTTTATATTCACAACTGCGGCCCGCTCAATGCCGCACAGGTCCCTGTAATCCAGTTTTCCCAGATATGTCAGGATCCTTACCTTGTCGATTGCCCGTGCCTGTTCGCCCATCGCCATGGAAGTCTCGACAAGAAACTTCGCGAACCGCAGCACATAATGTGTAGGCTGATCCAGCTTCTTCAGGTTTGAAGTAAGCGGCACCACCGTCATTGTGGTGGAGCGCCTGCAGCCGGATTCATTCTGTATCACCGCTACCGGACGTATCCCGCCCTGCTCGGAACCGATCGGTTCTCCGAGATCTGCAAGATATACATCGCCGCGGCGATAATTCCAGTCTTGCTTCATAAGCAAATACCTCGCTTCCTGCTATGTAATGACCGCCGCCGTTATGGCGGCGATCCAACAGTCTATGAATCTTCCCCCTACTTGTTCTCAACACCCCGGGGGATCGGGAAGTTCTTCAGGCGGCCGTCGGCTGCACGGCTCCATAGGCTTGCTGGCCTCCGCGCGGTTCTCGCGCAGCTGCCCTCATTGCATGTTCCCGGCAAACGCCGGGGCTGTGACTGGGCAGAAGTATCATTGTCCCTGTATGCATCGTCGCCTTACCGGTTGCCGGCCGGTATTTTAAAGCCGGTACAAATCGCTCCGCTTACGCTCTTGGCGCACCGCTTTCCGGGCTTAACACACAGGAATGCTCCTGAAGAAATGTATATTCAGTTTTCAAGGTACTTCAGAGCAGCAGGAACCGCTGCTCTGAAGTAAGTTTAATAAGATCGGGATTCCGCTTTTACTGTCCCGCAGGCAATGGATTTATGCCTCTTAGGCAAACTTTCACAGCTTCTCCGCCATGGCGGCAAGCTCCGCCGCCAGATCCCTTACCCGTCTCCGGATAGCAGTATCGTCCGCCGCTTTTCCAAGCACCAGGTAATCAAGGCTTACGGAAAAATACTCCGCAATCACGATCATCAGATCAATCGAAGCAGCCCGATCACCGTTTTCTATCCGCCAAAGATGCGGCACTGAGATATTCAGCTCCTCCGCCAGGATCTCCAGTGTCATCTTTTTGCCGTTCCTGATCCGGCTTTCACGAAGTTCCTTAATCCTGCTCCCGCAGGCTGTCATATCAAACATTATTCTTTCCTCCGAATTCTGAAATTTGTTGATTGGGCAAATTCCAGAACCCGGAGGCGACCGACAGTGAATGATACGCCTGTAAAAGGTCAAAAAAAGAAAGCGGTCATCTTCACAACCCGCAAAGATGACCGCCAGTACTATTGTTTCTGGTTCCAATGAAAAGCTCCCGTCCGATAAACCTTATAGAGACTGATTTATCTTTGCCTCGCAGAATCTATCAGGCGGGAGTTTGCTTCCCCGTTTGCTGAAGCGTTTGTTTTACCGTTTTTGAAAACTCACGTTGGTTTGCCCGTTTACCCAGCGTTTGCTGGATCATATAGCCAGCGTTTGCTTTAACGTTTGTCCGGCGTTTGTTTTCGCGTTTTTATCGTTTTGGGCGTCAAAATAAAAAAAGCCCTCTGCCGCTCCGGATCAGTTCCTCCAGTCGGCAAAGGGCCCATAGTCATATGTTTTATCCAAGCTTGATATTCTGGTTTTCCAGTTGATACAGCACATCCGCATAATCCTCTTCTCCCAGCATCTCTTTTGCTTTTGCAAGTGCCTGTTTTGCGAGTCCCCTGTTTCTGCTTTTCGCAAGCGAGGCTGTCAACCAATAATGTGCCTGCAGGTTCATCGGATCCATCTGGATCGCTTTCGTGGCATAATCACGGACACAGGCATAATCGCGGGTACGGTACAAAGCTTCCAGCAGTTCACTGACTACCGATGCATAGATCCCGGCCAGCCGGAAGGATTCGTCCATCAGCCAGGTCGCAGACTTCTCACTCATATACAGCGGTCCCCTGTACAGGCTGAATGCTTTCTTGAGTATCTCGATTCTGGAAGCATCATTCAGGTCTTTTGCCTGATGCCAATATTTCTCGAACAGGTCCGTGTCAGTCGTGATGTTCAGATCCGGATTTAAGACATATCCTGCAGGTTCAGAAACCACCAGGGTCTTATCCACCGGATACCCGACGCTGTGACGGAAACGGTAAATCGCTCCCCGGATCTTTCCGGAAGGATCTGCTACATCTTCTTCCGGCCATATGCGATTTATCAGCTCCGTATAAGAAACATGCCTCTCCCTGTGCAGAAGCAGATAGACCAGTATATTCCATCCCATTGGAGCATTTACTCTGGATTCATCCAGATGATAATGCATGGAATGGATCTCTACATTTCCCATAAGATTGACGTATACATCATTTTCGTTATGAATCTCCGGTTTTCTCTCCCGCATACGGAAGCTCTCCGCCATACGGTTTTCGTTTACAGTAGATACGGCGACATAGGCCATAATACGCAGCATATTCGGATCCACTTTATTCCGTTTTGGATTACGGATTACGATGAAGCCGGTGGGCCTTTTCCAAAACGGCACACCGATGATGGATGATGCTTCCAGGCGTTTATAGTTCCGGTATTCAACCGGATTCGTTTCCCGCAGTGCATCCACATCTTCGATGATGACAGGATCCCCGGCCTTCAGTGCCGTGACCCATCTCCCAAATTCCTCGGAGAACTCGAATTCATGGAACGCAGTATCTGCCATTTCACCACGTTTTACGTCATACCACCAGTACGGTCTCCATACGCCGATGTCCAGATCCAACAGAAGAATGCCGCACCAGTCCGCTTCGTAAAATTCACAGGCTGTTATCAGTGTCTTCATGGCAATGTGTTTCGGATCATCGGTGCTGTGCAGTCCCCGCTCCAGTTCCGTAATAGTATGCTCAAAGCTTGCAGAATACCTGATGTAATCTTTGAGCAAGGCGATTTCGTTCGGAGTCAGATGGCTCCAGTCTTTATTCAGCATCCTGAGAATAAATTCCAGCAACATATGCCTCACGCTCCTTTCCGCCTTATTCAGAATGTCTTCTAAGATGCATATCACGCGAAAAAGCCGCAGTACTGTCCAGTATACCCCATGACAGCCTGCGGCCTTGGTTCGCTATCGCTATGTGATCAGGCTGTCAATCATATCTGACGGCCATTACCTGTATGAATCGAGTTACTTTTTCTTTCCTCCCATGTTCTTGGCGAGAAGCTCTGAATATGCAACTGTCCGTTTTATCATCTCCCGGCAGTACATCCGGGTATCTGTATCGCAGTTCACAAGAGCTTCAGATATATCTGCTGTGATCATTCGGTCCGAAACGTAACCCGCTGTGTTATACAGATAATAATCCACGCCCGTATCGAATAATTTGCCCATTTTTGCTATGACCGGAAATGACGGTCCAACGACACCGCGTTCGATATCGCTGATATGCTTTGTCGTACAATCGCACTGATCTGCAACATATTCCTGCGTCATCCGTTTTGCAACCCGGGCATCCTGAACGCGACGACCAATCTCAACCAGCTCATTGCTGGTAAATTTTAAAGCCATTGGTCATCACCCCCCATTCCATTTCTTTTCACCTTCAGTATAGTAAAAAGACGCCCGCAAAAACACAGGTTTAAAAGGTGCCTTTCACCTTTAAAAGCGGAACTTTTTGTTTTCCGAGTCCCATCTTTATTCTCAGTCTGCGAAAAGCAACGTTTTTGTTCCCTTTTCCGTCTCAAGAGACATTTTCCGTCATTTGTCATTAGAACTCCTCCTGTTCCCGACATGAGTACACACGCCGGAAACAGAAAGAGGCTCCGCCTATCGCCAGCTGTCACCCATGCGATAATTTGTAATCCGAGCAACGTCGGGATAATCAAACGATCTCCCTTGCGATAGCGAAAAAAAACCATCTGCAGCAGGACTCTCACCTGTCGCAGATGGTATTGCCTCCATCATCACTATACAATTTCTTTTTCGGATGTCAGTCGACTTACGGTTGACCTTCTTCTACTTCGAGGATTGGTCTTTATTTTCTCCTATCTGAAGCTTATTCCTATCCTTCTTGCCTCTTCCATATTGTTCATGGCCGTGCCGATGACTTTCCACTTCAGCCAGCTTTCCTAAGCAGTTTGAAACTATCTTATTCTTGTCTGATCGCATTATCTTCCGATTTGAAGTCTGCGGTATTTCTGCCTTCCTATCAGCAATGCCGCTATAACAATAACGGAGTAAATTACCGGCGCCGCCTGGTAATTCAGGAAGAATCTGCCTGCCAAATGAATCAGCCGGTAATTGGAGAATCCCGAATTCATAAGGATTGCGTTCGGCCTGAGATTCCATACCTTTTGCAGCACTTTATACCTGTCCGGAAATTCCACAAACAGATCAATAAGGAGATAACCCATCAATCCGCAGATTGTTGCCATCTGATTCTGAGTAATCACGGAAAGCAGCATCGTCACAGCGGCAAACAGGATCGCAGCCAGCAAATAGATTCCTAAATATATCGCCAGCATATGTCCAATGCTGTAGGGCAGCATAGACAATGGCTTCACCAACTGCAGCATTTCTCCTGTTCCTTCCATACCGTAAAAACCGAAATACGGAATCATTACAGACAAAAATACAATCAACGCCGCTGTCAGAATCCACGTGAATCCGGCTGCAAGCTTGACCATATATAATTCTCTTCTACCGTATCGGCTGCACAACAGAAGCTGGTTCATACTGTCTGCCGTCTCTCTTGCATAAGTGCCCGATAATCCTATGGCGGAGAGCAGGAGAATAAAAAATCCAAGTGCCTGAAAAGACCTGAGCAGGCCGGCGGGTCCCCTGTGATAGCGATACACAAATGGCTTTTGAACATCCGCCTCCCGACTGTACCAAAATGCTTTTTCCTCTTCCGACAGTCCTTGTGTTTCCAACCGCTGCGCGAGTTCTTTTTCCCTCAGGTCATATGGTCCTGATTCCTGTATCTGTGTAAGATCAATATCTTTATCGATCGCCGTGATCAGCGCATCCAGCACATCCATGACAGGCACATACTTTTCATACTCCTCTGATATTTCCAATACGGGCTGCCCGTTTTCATACCGTACCGCAGGCGCGAGTTCATCAATCATCTGCCCGTCAATCACCCTGCCGTTCAACTCCTCTGCCGCTTCCTGGGACACCGGTACAGCTTCAGAGACAGAAGAAACCGCCAGGAATATAAGCATGATAACGGATCCTGTCATCGCGATTACATTCACTTTCGCACAGAAAAGCTTTTTAAGTTCAAACTTATATAAAGTAAGCAGCATATCTCTCCCTCATCCCTTATCCCGTATCTTTGACATATAAAATGCTTCCAGATCTCCCTTGCCGACATGCCATTCGCCCTCCCAGATCAGCCTTCCCTCTTTCATGATCATCAGCTTGTCGGCGATGTGTTCCAGATCGGGAACGATATGCGTGGAAAGCAGCACGATCCTGTTTTTTCCGATTTCCGCGATCAGATCCCGGAAACGGATCCTCTCCTGCGGGTCCAGGCCGGCGGTCGGTTCATCCATGATCAGTACCTGCGGATCGTTCAGCAAAGCCTGGGCGATTCCAAGTCTCTGTTTCATTCCTCCGGAGTAAGTCCGGACCTTTTTCCGTGAAACATCCTTAAGCCCGGCCAAGTTGATCAGCTCCTCTGCTTTACGAATAGCATCGCGTTTTTGGAGTCCCTTAACCGCTGACATGTACAGAAGAAACTCTCTGCCTGTAAATTCCGGATAATAACCAAACTCCTGTGGAAGATACCCGAGGATATCACGATATTCCTCTGTATCCACATCCATTCCGTCGCAGGTTACGGTTCCGCTTGTCGGCGCAAGGATCCCGCAGAGAAGACGCATTAAAGTTGTTTTTCCTGCGCCATTCGCTCCCAAAAGCCCTGTCACTCCCGGTGTCAGGGTAAACGACATCCGATCTACTGCGATCTTATTTTTATACTGTTTTGTGATCCTGTCCGCTGTCAGTTCCATACCGGTTCCTCCATCCCACATATCCATTCCCTTATGCTTCCCGCAAGACTAAAGGTCAGCAGGGCAAACACTGCCGCCCAGATAACCGTCAGCCTCTCTTCATATAACCGCTCAAAGAAAACCGGTGCCGCCGCAAAGGCAGCAGAAGACAAAAAACAGATCAGCACACTGCCCCAGCCATGATCCGTCCTTTGCTTTCTCTCGTATACGGATCCCAGCCATGAAGCGGTCAGATACGGTACCATCATGTAAAGGAATACCCTTGTTAATGAGTATGAAAAGCAAGGCCTGACCAGTAATATTACAATCATAAGGCCTGCGGTATCTGCTGCTCCCAACAGGAACATCCTAGCCAGTATTACACTTCTCAAAGAAAATCTGGCCGCATACTCCATCTCAGCCATCTTCCAGTGGAAGGATCTTCTGGTTTGGGCAAGAATCCCGGAAGCAAGAAACGGTGTCAGTGCAAAAGGATAATTTCCAGAACTGTGGCGGCAAATCCATGTAATAAATAGAAGCAGGAATGCTGACAGCAACCATATTCTTTTTTCGTAACTGTTCAGAACCCCCTGTTTACTGCAGGACAATCTCGGCATTCCCAGCAAAAGCTGCAGCCAAAGCCTCATAAGCGCTGACGCCGTGCTTTCTGCCCGTACTGATATATGACATTATGTCC